>Ga0247669_1000195_pt1 | contig 29624 bp, 29 predicted proteins | sample CNK10_metaG_FD_182734 | JGI IMG/M metagenome (GOLD analysis project Ga0247669, IMG submission 182734) | Soil microbial communities from Purdue University Martell Research Forest, Indiana, United States - CNK10 | ecosystem: Environmental > Terrestrial > Soil > Temperate forest > Bulk soil... | reverse complement strand
TATTTGGCCTTCAGTTTCACGGGCTTAAATCCCTTGCATTTGCAACCGGGGAAGTTGCAGTTCTGCGCGAGCTTCGTGTTCTCGTACATCGGACCATACATCCGTACGTGAATACTCTTCGCATGACCGCAGGTACATCGCTGGATTCTTGTGTTGTGCATCGGTGGTTCGCCTCGCCCACACCCTGGATCGCAACAGCCTCTGAGTCCGCCTATACCCCGTCAATTCGCTCACGGCTTGTATCACAACCATTCGGTCACTTCAAACGGTTTGCCGCAGGGTTGCCGCTCCCGCGCCGAATGTACTCGCGAGTGTATACAAAACTTTTGCAATCTTTAAAGTACTACTTGCGGTCTTTAGGTTCCGGGTTGGACTCGCGCCAAGCAAACGTTATTTCCAACTCATGATCCAGAATCCCACGGCCGTGCTGAGAAACCATGCCACCAACGTCAACTTGAAAGACTTCGAGAAGGCTCTCAAACTGTCCATCTTTACTTTGGCAATCAGCGCCAGTTCAAAAATCTGATCCGTCACGTTGCGTAAAATCTGCTCCGGCTCGGCGCTTGTCACCGCTTCAAAATATTTGTCGTTCGTTTCAAACCGCGTCACGTGCCCAAAATAAAGCAGGTCGGCTCCAGGTTTCGGCTCATGGTGGTGCCTCGCAATCCGCGGCGTCATCACGTGTGAAATCAAATACATCGACCATACGAACCCGACCACCGAAAGCACATACGTCGCCGCATAAAGCCCGCTGGCAAACGCGCCCGTACCGTCCCATCGCAATTTCGGCAGCACTTCGCGCCCGAGCGGAATCGTGCTCGCTCCAAAAAACAGCAAAAAGGTTACAAGGTATCCGGCTTTCAAATCCGCCGCGCGGATAATCGCCTGCTGGTCTTCAAAATTCTTCCAAGCAAAATGCAGTCGCTCTTCGGTGGCGTCTGCCAATCTTCAACCCCCCGCCGCCTTCTTTGCCGCGGCGCTGTCGAAGCTCTCGCCGTAAATCGCCGGAACTTTCCCGCCCATCGCGCGCAAATACGCCGACAATTGCCCGCGATGATGAATCGAGTGATGCAGCGCAAACTGCAGGTACATTACCGCCGGCATCTGCATCATTCCGCGAAAGTCCACAATCTTCGTCAATTCGTCCGGTGTCAGCTTGCCCAGTTTCGCCAGCGTATCCGCCGTGCTCTGCTCGTACCACGCGGCGATCTCCGACGGTGTCTTGGCGCTCTCAGGCAGTGGCGACGGCCCGCTCGGATTGAATTCGCCATAAATCGGAATGCTTAGTAGCCGGCATTCCGCCGCCGCAATGTGCCGCATCAGTTCCAGCGCGCTCTTCGAACACTCGTCCGGCTTGTAGTCGGTTCTATCGGCCGGAACCGCGGCGATCACATTCTTCGTCGCCACGCTCTCGCGCTTCACTGCGTTCATGCATATCCCGTTCACGAAAATTGCTTGTTCTGCCGTAATCCCCGCCATGATTTTCTTCCTCCGATTTCCTGATCACGCAACGCCGGAATTATACTCCCGCGCCGCTTAAACCGTTCGAAACAAAAAGTGCCACAAGACGTCCACGGCTCCGTGCACGATCGCCGACGCAAAAATGGAATTCGTCCTCCGCCAAGTCCATCCATAGAAAAATCCCGCAATGGATGCCAGCAGCACGTACCGCCAATTCGGAAATCCGCCGTTCGTGATGTGAGAAAATCCAAACAGCACCGAAGCAAACACCCAACCCGCCAGATCACTGTTCACCGCTCGCGAAAGGCAGTTCTGCAGCAGCCCGCGGAACAGAAATTCTTCCGGCCACGCCGTAAAAAACAAAATTCCCAAGGCCAGCGCCGGCTCCGTCTTCCAGTGCGCCCACTGCACGTCAAACGCAATAAATCTCAGCTTCACTCCGAGCGGTATCGCGACGCACGCAAACGCCAGCAAACTCGCCAAAATCGAAAACGCCCAATCGCTGCCCCAGCCAAACGTATACCCCGAGCCTTTCACCCGCCGCAGCAGCAAAAATCCTGCGATCGCCAAATTCACCGCGAGCAGCACCGTCAAGATGTACGACAGTCTTCCACCCGGGTACGGCCAGATCGCCCGCGACGGCCCAAACTTCACCGCCAACCAAACTCCGGCGACCACCAATAAATCCTGCCAGGCCCCGGCGGCTGCCCCTCCGGCACTTGCCAGCAGCGCCAGCGGCACAAACAAGAACGCCGCCACTTCTCCCAATCTCAAAAACGAAAGTGTTCCCGTCCCCGTCGCATACAACACGTAGACCAGCAGCAGCGCCACGCCGTACAACCAACCCGCTCCCGGCCCAGCCGCGGCAACCTGTTCTAGCACGCCCCGCGCCGCAAACAGCAGCATCCCCGCAAATAAAATCCCAAACGCTGCAAACGACGCCAAAAACGCTCGCTCACCGTATGAGTACCCATACCCCGATACCGTGGCGAACAAAATGATCCCAGCGCACAACACGCCCCAAAGACCCAGCATGGGCTTCGGTCCGATTTGGCGCGTCGCAGGCAAGCGAATATTGTACAGTAACGTTCCACAATCACCTTTTCGCGATGAAACGCCTCGTCTACACCCCCTGGATACGTCGGCCGCTTGGCGGCTCAAGAAAACGCAGGTCGCGCTTTCGTCGAAGTCCCGTCTGTTGCGAAACATCCTCGTCATGAAGCGTTTGGCTTACATCGACTGGATGCGCGGCCTCGCCTGCATCCTTATGTTCCAAACACATTGCTACGATTCTTGGCTCAGCCCGGAAGCACGCAAATCCCCTGTCCTTGTCTGGTCGCATCTCCTCGGCACCTTTCCCGCTCCGCTTTTTATTTCTCTCGCCGGAGTCTCTTTTGCGTTGGTCACTGAACGCCTCCGCGAAAAAGGAATCGACCGCGCCGCCATCGCCAAACCAACCATCCTTCGCGGCGCGGAAGTACTCGGCCTTGGCTTTCTGTTCCGCATTCAGGAATTTGCACTTGGCTTTGGCCGCGCGCCTTGGACCGATCTGTTCCGCGTCGATGTCCTCAACATCCTCGGCCTTTCCATGATTCTGATGGGTGTCCTCTGCTACTTCACCGGCGGCGCTTCGCTCGGCACGGCTCGCACTCGCTCGATACTCGCCGCCATCGGCGCCGCAACCATCATTGCCATGCTCGCGCCGCCGCTATGGACCACGCTGCGCCCGAAATTTCTTCCCTGGCCCATCGAGTCCTACGTCAATGGCGTTCACATCTTCAACGCCCCTCAACCCTGGCTCTTTCCGCTTTTTCCCTGGGCCGCTTTCGCCTTCGCGGGATTGGCTGTCGGCTTTTTTCTGCAAACCGAATTCGCCAAGCGCCGCGAATCGCTTACCTTTGCCCTACTCGGTATCTTCGGCATCGCCGCCAGCGCGCTTTCCCAGCTCTTCGACAAATCCCCGGTCCATCTCTACGCCGTCTACGATTACTGGCACTCCAATCCGGATTTTCTGCTCATGCGTTCTGGTCTCCTTCTCATCATTCTCTTCGCCTCGTATGCTTGGTGCCGCTGGGGCTTCGCACAAGCCGGTTTCAGCCCGCTCATTCAGCTCGGCAAAACCTCTTTGCTCGTCTATTGGGTTCACATCCAGTTCGTCTACGGTGGGCTTTCCATTTTGCCCAAGCGCCAATCGACCGTAGCCAAAGCCACGCTCGGCCTCGTCATTATTTTTCTTTCCATGCTCGCCTTATCGCTGACTCGGACCAACTGGAAGAAATGGCGCCCGGCCCGTTCCTCAGCGCCAGCCGCGGCTTAGGCCTTTACGGTTTTCCTGAAGAATTTCTCTCGCTCTGCTGCGATTGCGGAATCTTGATAATCACTTCCCCCGGCTTTGCCAACCCCAATCCATCCCGCGCAATCGCTTCAATCTTGTTCGGATCGGTCCGTAACTCCTGCACTTCTTCCGCAAGTTCGGCGTTTTCTTTATTCAATCGCACAATATCTTTCTGCACTTTCGCAATTTCCTGCTTGGTCCGCCGCATCGCCAAATACCCGTGCGTGCCAAACACGTCGTGCACCACCAGCGCTGCAATACAAAGGGCCAGCACAATCCGCCCATAGCTATGCCACAGCGCCTGCAGACCGAGCGGCTCGCTCTTGGTGGCTTTCATCTCAGCCTTTCAAAATCCATTCCGTCGCATCCTTCACCAATTTAGCCGAGACCGCCGCGCTCTCGGCTTCCACATATAAACGCAACAGCGGTTCCGTCCCGCTCAGGCGCAGCAGCATCCACGTGCCATCCTCAAACGTAAATTTCGCTCCGTCCGTCCGGTCCACCGAAGCCACTTTTCTTCCAATCAGCGTTGACGCGTCGGTCTTCGACTTGTCAATTGCGCTCGTTTTCTGCTCGTCCGTCAGGTGCAAATTCTCGCGCACGGGCCAATATTCGCGCCCCAACTTCTTGAACAGCGCCATCACCTGCTCGTGAATCGACGCTCCGCGTGCCGCCATCATTTCCGCCACCAGCAAACACGCCACGATCCCGTCTTTTTCCGGCACGTGCCCGCGTATCGTCAATCCAGCGCTCTCTTCGCCGCCCATCGCAATCTTATCTTCCCGTATCAATTGTCCAATGTATTTAAATCCCACTGGTGTCTGATACGTCTTCTGCCCTCTAGCCTTCGCCGCCGCATCCACAAGCTCCGAAGTCGCGACGCTTCGAGCCGCCGGCAAATTCCATCCGCGCGATTCGACAAGGTAGTCGTACACCAGCGCCAACACATGGTTCGGCGCCACCCAAGTCCCGTCGCGGTCCACAATCCCAAACCGGTCGGCATCTCCATCCGTCGCCAGCCCCGCCGCCGCTTTCCCGTCGACCACCGCCTTTTGCAACGGCGCCAGATTCTCCTCGCTGACGTCCGGCCCAGTGCCGTCAAACAAAACATCTCGATTCGTCCGCAGTGCTTCGACGACGACGCCGTGGTCCGTCAACACTTTGTTCAGATACCCCGCGCCGCACCCATGCAGCGCATCCACTACAAATTTCGATTTCGCCTTGGCTAGCACATCGAACCGCACCAGCTCTTCCACCCGCTTCAAATACGCCGCGCGAAGATTCACCATCTCCGCTTTCTTGTTCTCGTGATGCCCTAGCGCCGCTACTCCTCCCGCGGCAAACAGTCGGGCCGACCGCGCCTCAATATCCTTCGTCACCTCCGGCACGGCAGGCCCCGCATCCGCCGCCGAAAACTTCAAGCCGTGATACTGCGCCGGATTGTGGCTCGCCGTAAAATTCACCGCACCATCCAGTTTGCTCCGTTGTATCTCGTAAGCAATGGCCGGGGTCGGCGTGAACGTCTCGCACAACAACGCCCGTATTCCGTGATGCTGCAGAATCTCCACCGCCAGTTGTGAAAATTCCTCTGAATAAAATCTCGTATCGTATCCGACTAGAATTGTTGGATGATTTGTCTTGGATTTGGCATGTTCGGCAATCGCCGTCACCGCCAGCCGGACATTGGCAAACGTAAAATCATCGGCGATCAAGCCGCGCCACCCGGATGTCCCGAATTTTATGGGTGACCGCCCGTCGGCGGCCGCTTTCGTTGGAGTAGCCATGACGCGGTATTCTAGCCCTACGCCACCCTCTACGAAAGGTTTTTGCGGTGTCTTAAGCGGGTTTCCACCGGCTCCCCAGCTCGTGAGGAGACAAGAAAATGCCCCCGTCTAAAACAGCTCGCCTTGTGCTCGTCACCTGCGGGAATCTCATCGAAGCTCGCCGCATCGCCGCGAAGGTCGTGCGCAAGCGCCTCGCCGCCTGCGCCACGATCATTTTGGGGCCGGTAGAGTCCGTTTACCGTTGGAAGGGAAAAGTCGAGAACGCGCGCGAACAATTGCTGCTCATCAAGACCGTCGAAAAACAACTCCCTCGACTGGAAGCCGAAATCAGACGTCTCCACAGCTACGACGTCCCGGAAATCCTCGCCCTACCCGCCCTCTGGGGCTCGGCCGACTATCTCAAATGGCTCACTGAAAATTCCTTTTGACTAAATCTGGTTTTTGTAGCGGCCGCCTTCTAAAGGAGGGCGTTTTGGGAACTGCGGCGGCCGGACGCCGCCCTTGCCGTGCAAACGACGCCGCTAATATTTCCGCTAGATCCCGTAAGCGCCCAACCCTCACACGTACAACAGCGCCTGATCGAGGTCCGCCACAATGTCTTCCACGTCCTCAATCCCCACCGACAGCCTCACCAGCCCTTCGCTAATCCCAATCCGCTCCTGCACTTCCTTCGGCATCGACGCATGGGTCATCACCGCCGGCAACGAAATCAACGTCTCCACTCCGCCCAAACTCTCCGCCAGCGAACAAATCTTCACCTGATTCAGAAATCTCTTCGCCGCCTCACCCGATCCCACGTCGAACGACAACATCGCTCCCGGCCCGCGCTGCTGCTTCCGCGCAATCTCATGCTGCGGATGCGTCGGCAATCCCGGAAAATAAACTTTTCGCACCTTCGGGTGCGCATCGAGGTGCCGCGCCACCGCGATCCCGTTGGCATTGTGTTGCAGCATTCTGATCGCCAGCGTCTTGATTCCACGCGAAATCAAGAAACAATCCATTGGCGCCAGCCCCGCTCCCGCCGACCGTTGAATAAAATAGATCTTCTCCGCATCCTCCGGCCGCGTCAGCACCACCGCCCCGCCTGTCGCATCGCTATGCCCATTCAGATATTTCGTCATCGAATGAACGACGATGTGCGCACCGAGCTCAATCGGCCGCTGCAAATACGGGCTCAAGAAGGTGTTGTCCACCACCAGCGTCAAATTCCGGTCCGTCGCCACTTTTGCGACCGCCGCAATGTCCGTCACGCGCATCGTCGGATTCGTCGGCGTCTCCACGTAAAGCATTTTCGTATTGGGCCGCATCGCCGCGCGCACGAGGTCCGGAGCCGACGTATCCACAAAGCTGAACTCAATCCCGAAATGCACCAGCAATTGCGTCGAAAGCCGGTACACGCCGCCATACACCGCCTCGGACAAGATCACGTGATCGCCGGGCCGCAGCATCCGGAACACTGAATCAATCGCCGCCATCCCGGAGGTAAACACATACGCGCTGTGTCCGCCTTCGAGCTTCGCCAGCGTCTTCTCCAGCGCCTTCCGGTTCGGATGATTCGTCCGCGCGTAGTCGTATCCCTGCCTGTATTTCCCGAACTCTTCCTGCACGTACGTCGACGTCTGGTAAATCGGCGCAACAATCGCGCCCGTCGCGGGGTCAGGCTCCTGCCCAACGTGTATCGCATTCGTCGCAAATCCCATGGTCTTTCCCCTCAGCGGCTCGGCGCACACTCGGAACCTGCACCAAGCCTTCTTCTGTCCGTTGTCGTTGGAGCAACTTCAGATCGCGCTCTGCAGCGTAGCCGCTCTTGTTTACCCTCTAAGGGACTGCGCCCTTACCGCACGTGCGCGCGCCCCTGCGGAGCAAAGTCCCTACAACTTACAAGACCCCGCCACACCCGTCAATCAAGTGTAACGTCGGCTTTCCAAAGCCGGCCGCTTCTAGCCGATAAGAGTCTCTAGCAAGCGCAGTCACTCCTGTTTACCCTGAGCCGCGGGGGGGCTGCGCTCTGACGATCTCAACTAAAAGTTGAACTGAATTAGACATCGGCTCGCCCTTCTCAAAAGAGCTCCTTATTGTGTCAATTGGTCTGCTCGTCCATCTCTCTGCCAGGTTGCCCGGCTTGCCCCGGAGTCGCAGTACAGCCTTGCGCGCCTCGACCGCATCCAAATCTGCATCACGGAGGCTTGACCCGCACCGGCTCTTGCATGGACTATATTTCCTATAAGCTCATGAAATCAAAACGCCTTGCCCTTATCGCAGTTGGTCTCATCCTTCCTGGATGGAGCCTAACGCCCGCTTGTGCGCAAAACACGCCTTCGCCCGATGCCACTGCCGCTTCCAAGCAGGCACAATCGAATCGCGTTCGCATTGAAGTCGTCGGTGGCGAGGCCGACACGCCCGTGGAAAACGCCAGCGTCTATCTCAAGTACGTCGAAGAGCGAAAACTCCGCAAAGACAAGAAAATCGAACTCAACGTCAAGACCAACCGCGAAGGTGTGGCCCACGTCCCGGACGCGCCGCTCGGAAAAGTCTTGATTCAAGTCATCGCCGAAGGATGGAAAACCTACGGCAAGTGGATTGAAATCACCGATGCTCGCCAAACTGTCAAAGTAAAGCTCGAAAAACCGCCTCGCTGGTACTGACCATAGCCGCCGTACTTTTTTCTTTTTTTGTTTTACCCGGAAAAATTTACTTGCCGACGAATATATGCGGCAGAATATTTTCGTCTTCGCTTGCTGCGCGTCAAACAAAGCACTTCGCCGCTTGCCGGTGTTCATCCGTCACAAAAATTTCTCGCGCCGCCTCCTTGTTGCACAAATATTGTGCAAACCGCATTAGGCCGTTGAAGAATGGCGGGTTAACTCCGCCGCAAGACCTCTTTTGCACAAAGTTTTCAACACCTGTGTTGAAAACTTCACGCGGCTGAAATATTTTTTCTGGACTTCGGCAGACTTCTTGCTCCATATTGCGTTCCAAATTTTCCCGCGCTTCTCGGTGCGCGCTTTGCTTCTTCTATCTGCGAACTCTGCGTTAAAGATTTTCTCCATTCCGTTCTTTGACCCGCACAAAATACAGGTGGTACAGTCTTTCTCAGTTCAAATTTTTATGACTGACACGCACGACGCACAGTTCTCTCCCATTCGCATGATCGCTGGAAACCTCACCGCGCGTCCGCTTCGCGCCGTGCTCAGCATTCTCGCCATCTCCATTCAGGTCATTCTTGTCCTTATGATTGTTGGACTTACGAATGGCGTCGTGAACGAATGGAGCAAACGAGTGGAAGGGGTTGGCGCAGACATCCTCGTGCAATCCCCCAACGCCTCGATCTTCTTCGCCTTCTCGAGCGCCGTCATGCAGGAATCGTTTGGTCAGCAAATTGCCTCTCTTCCCGGCGTTGACGAAGTCGCTCCCACGCTGAGCCTGATGGACCAAAAAAACTTCGTCGTCATCTACGGCATTGACTACAAGCGGTTTAACGCCCTCAGTAAAGGCTTTTTGTTCGGCTCCGGCCGCCCGTTCGAATCTTCCGACGAAGCCCTGGCCGACGATATCGTCGCGCAATCCCGCCATATCAAAGTTGGTGACCAGATCACGCTCATGAATCACGCCTTCACGATCTGCGGCATCGTCGCTCACGGCAAAGGCGCGCGCTTCTTTATTCCGCTGAAGACGGCGCAGGACATCTCCGGCGCGGAAAAGCGTGTCTCCGTCTTTTATGTGCGCAGCAAAGGCGACACCGAAGGCACTCGCACCCAAATCCTCAAGCTCGAACCCAGCAACCGCGTCCGCTCCATCGCCGAATACATGACGCTGATGAACTCCTCGAACCTCCCCGAACTCAAACCGTTTATCAAGACCATGGTCGGTATCGGCATCGTCATCAGTTTTCTTGTCGTCTTCCTCAACATGCACACCCTCGTCCTTGAACGCACACGCGAAATCGGCATCCTCAAGGCGCTCGGATTTACCCGTGCAGGCATCGCGCAGCTCCTGCTCGGTGAAACGCTGGCTCTCACCATTATCGGAAGTATCGTCGGCATCGCTCTCACGTTTCTGACCAAAGCCGTGCTCACGCAAACCGTTCCGACATTGCAAATCTCCATCACCAATCAATGGATTCTTGGCTCCATCCTTCTCGCCACGATCGGAGCCACGGCCGGCGCCCTCTATCCCACTCTCCGCGCCGCCAGCTACGATCCCGTCGTCGCCCTCGCTTACGAATAACTCATCCCGCGGGAGAATCCTTCTCGCGATGAACAGAAAAAAAGGACCGCTCGAAGATTTTCTGCCGTATGATTCCGTTCTCGGATTGCTCGGCCGGGCAAAGTGGACGATACTCTTGGCAGAATATTGCGCCTGACATTCTCCCCCGGAAGCGGCGCAGACTTCAGGTCGATTCAAAGGAGCAAGGAATGAAGCGCACTCATCTCACCACACTGCTAGTTTGCGTCGCCGTCTCGTACTCTCCGGCCGTCAAAGCGCAAGTCGGCGGAGGCATGAATTTTTTCAAGAAGCCCAACATCGCGGACATTTTTCATCCCGTGGTCGGTTCTGGCGCCGCTTACGAACGCACCGATAAAGACGGGGCCAAGACCGCGATGGAAATGACCATCGTTGGCCGGGACACTTTTGAAGGCAAAGACGCCTACTGGTTCGAGGTCGGCCACAACGACAAGCGCAGCGCCGAAATGTCTTACGCGAAAATGCTCATCACGAAAGACGATTTTCAATTTCACAAGATGATTATCGTTATGCCGGGTTCCACGCAACCCATGGAAATGCCTTTCAATCCCGGTGACAAAACCAAAGAAAAAATCAAAGACGATCTGGAAAAGTGGCACAAGGTTGGCGCGGAGCCCATCACCGTTCCTGCCGGTACTTTTTTGTGCGATCACTGGCAGAAAGACGATGGCAAACAAGACGTGTGGGTCAGCTCAAAAGTCACGCCCATGGGAATGGTGAAAGAAGCCGGTGAAGGCTCGACGATGGTGCTCACCAAAGTGATTACGGGCGCGAGCGATCACATCACGGGAACGCCGCAGAAATTCGATCCGCAGGCGATGCGTCAGATGATGATGCAGCAAATGCAGAAGAAAAAAGACGACCAATAGGCGAGTGACGTTCGTCACCGCTCGAAAACGCAATCGTGGGCGAAACTAGCTTCAGTTTCGCCCGTTTTATTTTTCGTGTACATTCGAGGTTCAACTTTTTCCGCGAAGGGCAGACCATGACCGAGACGCAGCCGAACCCGCCGGGCGAAAAACACTACGTTGCAAAAGTTCTGGAGCGGAAAGACTTGAGCGAGGATTTGTGGCTGGTTCGCGTCGACCCGGGCGGGCCATTCAAATTTGTCGCAGGGCAATATGCGACGCTCGGTGTAGACCACAACGGAAAGAGAATTGAGCGGGCGTATTCGATTGTTTCTTCGCCTTACGAAGAAGGCCTGGAGTTTTTCATCGAACTCGTGCCGCAGGGAGAATTGACTCCCCATCTTTACAAATTGCACCCGGGCGACACGATGCTATGCAGAAAAATTTCCAAAGGACGCTTCACTCTGGATTTGAAAAGCGGAAGAACGAATCATCTTTTGCTCGCCACGGTTACGGGCCTTGCGCCCTTTGTGAGTTACGTCCGTACGCTGTACAAGGACTGGAAATCGGGAAATTCTCCGATGCCGGGGAATCACAAACTTTTTTGCGTTCAAGGCGGCAGTAGAAGCTGGGAATTCGGTTATCGCGAAGAGATGGAAAAATACGCGGCGGAAGTTCCGTGGTTCAAATACGTTTCAACGATCAGCCGTCCGTGGGAAGACGAAAAGTGGAGCGGGCAAACGGGCCGCGTGGACGATTTAGTACGGCAGTACGCGAGGGAGTGGGGATTGAAAGCGACGGACACGACGGGTTATTTGTGCGGTCATCCGAACATGGTGGAAAATTGCCGCGGAATCTTGCAGCGCGCGGGCTGGCAGAAAGGAAGCATGTTCGAGGAAGTTTACTTTCAGCCACCAAAGGAAGACTGAGGGCAGACAAAAGAAGGCTGAGCGATATTTGTCACGGTAAATTAAACTGCTAAAAACTTTTCGGGCGCGCCAAAAACTTTTGGTGCGCCCTTTTGTTTCGCCGAACTTTATTGCGCGTGCCTGCGATTGCCGATGTTTTCGATTACGTCCTGAATCGTTGCGACGGGAACGGCGACGTGAACATCGTCGTCGTGATCCTGCACGTCGATGTAGATCTTCCCGTTGTGGACGGAGACTTTGACGTGCTGGTCTTCGCCGTCGACCTGGACAAAATCGGCGTTGGGATATTTCTCGAGTTCTTCGGCGACGATTTTAACGAGCGGTAGCGCGTCGTGCGCGCGATCGACTGCTTCCTGGAGCTTGTCGTCGGGAACGAAGTGCAAAGCGGCGGGAACGGCCGCGGCAGGCACCCAGAAGTGAACGTGAGAGCCGCCGGGGCGGTGTTCGTCCACGTCAATCTTGATGGTGCCTTCACGGAAAGTGTAGACGGTTGCGAATGCGAGAGTTCCGACGGCGCCGAGAGCGAGTTTTGCGAGAATCATTTTTACTGCTCCTTCGCGAAATTTTTCTGCAAGAAACCGGGGCGGAGCAAAGTCCCGCCCCTACACAACCCTTGGGCCAAAACTAATCTGACGAATTCTTGGAATCGAGCCAGACGCGGACGGTGTTGTCCTCGTCCTTGACGGAGACGAGTTCGGTATCGCCGCCGTGGGCGGACAGGGCGCGGAGCGCGGCGAGAACGTCGAGTTCATCTTTGCCGCCGGAAAAGAGCGCTTCAACGACCTTCATGGGAACTTTGACTTCGACGTGGGACTTTTCGGTCGATTTTCCATCTTTGATTTCTTTGCCGTCTTTGCCTTCGGCCCAGCGCTTTTCGACGACGTGAACGAGCATGTAGCCGCCCTGTTTGGCGACTTTGATGTCGGAATCGTGCGCCTGGACGGTGACAAATTCGCCGTCCTTGGTGTCCTTGATGGCGGCGAGGAGCGCGCGGCAGTCCACGCCTTCCATTTCGGAGCGATCGATGGTGATTTTGCCGTTGTGGAGGCGATCCTTGTTGATGGCGGGAAGAACTTTTTCGGCGAGTTCGAGCGGAACGTTGACGCGAACGGTTTCGCCCTTATTGTCCGAACTGACGACGCGGACATGGAGCCAGCGGTCATTGCCGGCGGAGCTGGAAGCGGTTTGCGCAACGGCCGCGAGCGGCGTGAAGAGCATGGCTGCAGCGGCGGCGATGGAAAAGGATTTCAGGTACTTTCGGAAGTGAGCGGTCATTAGCGAAGCCTCCCTAAACGTGTGCCCGGGAGTCGGTCGAGGACCGGGCAGTTGTAGACAAGTACGCGGGAGTGGGGCGAAAAGTTCCCGGAATGGAAGAAATAGAGAAGTCGTCAGTCATCAGTTTACGGTTCCCGGCTTCTTCGGAACCGGCAGACAGGACAAACCTAGTTCGAAATTGGCCCCTCGCAGACAGCGTTCGGGTAAAGAACAACTTCGGTACACCCCGTTTGTTTTTAGCCAAGAGTGGGCAAACGATTGAAAAGAGGGGAGATGCGTTTCGCTCTTTGGAAAGAGAGTGAAAGAGCGAGGCAAGATCGGCAAAGAATGAGGACGCCGGGTGGCAGGAGCAGAGATTCAGAACAGGGCCGACCTGACGCAGAGTCCGGTCGCTATGGTTCTCCTCTTTTGGTTAGATTTGGGCTCTGCCGCCGTCAACGAACAGTTCAATACCCGTGACGAAACTGGAGTCATCGGATGCGAGAAACAACGCCGCGTTGGCAACCTCCTCGGGTTCCCCCATGCGCCCCATCGGGATCGTGGACACAATGCGCCCAATTACGTCCGCAGATTGCCGACTTACCAGCGGCGTATTGATCGGACCCGGACTGACAACGTTTGAGCGGATACGACGGTCCTTCAGATCCGTAGTCCAGGTGCGGACGAAAGAGCGGATGGCGGCCTTACTCGCGGCGTAGACGCCGAAGGCGGCAGTACCTTTAACACTCGCAACAGAGCCGTTGAGAATGATCGAGCCACCATCCTTCAGTAGTGGTAAGGCCTTCTGCACCGTGAACAGCGTTCCCCTCACATTGATGTTGAAGAGTTTGTCGAAATGTTCCTCGGTGACGGCGCCAAAGGGAACAAATTCGCCAACGCCGGCATTGGCGAAAACGATATCGATTCGCCGCTTCATCTTGGCGATGGTCTCGTAAAGACGATCGAGGTCAGCCAATTGGGCAACGTCTCCCTGAACCCCAGAAACATTGCCGCCGATGGCCTTCACCGCGTCGTCGAGTTCTTTTTGGCGGCGGCCCGTGATGAAGACATAGGCGCCCTCTTTGACGAAAAGCTTTGCCGTAGCCAATCCAATTCCTTCTGTGCCGCCGGTGATGACGGCGGTCTTGCCTTCGAGCCTTTTAGGCATTGTTCTCCCCCTTTGTTGCCGCGCTGGGAACTCCCAGCGCCGAGAGCCTAAGCGGCGGAAGCCTTCGCTAGATACGGAGCCAAAAAGACTTCCTGCACAAATTTCTCAAACGAAGTCGGTGTGCTGTTCTCCGGCGAACGCGGCTCCTGGGCGGCGAGGAGTCCCGCGTTGATGGACTCGAACATCTCGATGTACACCGCGGCTTTCCTCGGCGAAAAACCCATTTGCGTCAACGCCTGTTGCACCTGGTCATACGAAAACTGCTCGTAACGCAGATCCGGCTTGCCAATGCCGCGCGCAATTACGGCGGTAGCTTCCGCCATCGACAGGTCGCGCTCGCCAAGCAGCTCGCGCGTTTGCTTGCCGGGAAAATCCAAGTCCAGAAGGCGTTGCGCGGCGTAGTCGGCAACGTCGCGCGTCGCGATCATGGGCAGCTTCAGGTCGGGTAGCAGCGCATGCCCGTACATTCCCATCTCTTGAATCATGTCGATCGCCGCCAGATTGTTTTCCATGAAATACGCGGCACGCAGATGCAGAACGTTCAAACCCGTGATCGCGTTCAGTTTTTGCTCCGAAGAATGCAGACCGGTGACTGGCCCGGTGCCTTCCGGGACATGTGCGCCGTAGCTGCTCAAGTGCACCGCGTACCGCAGGCCGGAGTCCTTCACGGCTTTTGCGATTGCATCGCTTTGTCGCTCTTGCTCTTCCCGGGAGTTCAGCGGCGGCAACATCGCGTATGCCGCGCGGGCACCGCTGAAGGCTTTGGTGAGCGCCGCCGCATCGCTAACGTCGGCCGCGAAAGCCTCGGCGCCTTCGCGCAGAAAGGGCTGTAGACGCGCCACGTCGCGCCCCACGACGCGGACCTTCTCGCCCTTCGATAGCAGGAAATTGGCGATGATCGAGCCAGTGTTCCCGCTTGCTCCCAAAATCACATACAAGCCGTCGCTTACGACGGGGACCTTTTCTTTGGGTTTAGTCATGTTCGGTTCTCCTTTTTCTCAATATGTGCTAATAATATGCACATATAACACTAAAAAAATTACCGGCCCGTTCGGCGAATTTGCCCAACTACGTCGGCGAGGGTTATCCCAGCAAGGCTATTCTCGAAGCTGTCCTGCGCTTTCTTTAAAACCAGCGACATGCATCCCTTGATGTTGCGGCTGATCGGACATTTCTTCTCCACTGGATAGCTATGAATCGCGAATGCGGGCGGTGCCGCGCTGGCGCGATAAATGTCCATAAGCGTTATTTGGTTAGGGGAACGCGTGAGCCTGCTCGCGCCATTCTTACCGCGCGTGGTGACGATCAAGCCGGCCTTTGAGAGCTTCGAGAGAGATTTCCTGACAAATGTGGGGTCTGCGTTCACACTTTCAGCGAGGGTTGCCGAAGGAATTTCCTCACCGTTGCGAAAACCAAGAGCGGACATGATGTGCGCTGCAACCGTGAATTGGACGTTTTTTACCGACATGGCTTCTCCTGCGCAATATGTGATGCTCAACAACACAATTGGTTATGGCTTTTTTTGGTGAGGGCCGCACTTGGCCCCGCCTTGTCCAGCACCCCGCGCAGGTCGCTTCAGGCATTCATTCCGCCGTCCACGGTGAGATTTGCCCCCGTGATGTAGGAGGACTCCGGACCGGCGACGAACGAGACCAACGCAGCGACCTCCTCCACGCGCCCGTAGCGGTCAAGCGATGTGGCGGCCTTCTGGGGTACGGCCCATTCGCCTACAGCGGGATTTAGCTCTGTGTCGATCGGACCGGGCTGAACGTTGTTGACCGTGATGCCCCGGCTCCCGACCTCTCTGGAGAGCGCCTGAGTGAACATCTTGACGGCTCCCTTCGTGCCCGCGTAGGGCACAAGCCCTGGCGCCGCGGCGCGTTCACCCACGGCCGAACCGATCATGATGACGCGACCGCCGTTCTTCATGTGCTTCAGGGCGGCCTGCGTGGCAACGAAGACGCCGCGAATGTTGATAGCAATGACGCGATCCATCTCTTCCAGCGTCGCCTCCTCGAACGGTTTCGGAATGGCCGTCCCGGCGTTGTTCACCAGGACATCCAGTCTGCCGAAAGTCGCAAACGCCTTTTCGACCGCGGCTTTAACGGCGGCGGCATCGGCGGCGTCCGCCTGAATTGCAATCGCCTTTCGGCCGGCGCGTTCAATTTCCTGGACGACGGAGGCGGCTGCACCTGCACCTTTCGAGTAAGTGATGGCCACGCTGGCGCCATCCTCGGCGAGCCGCTTTGCAATGGCGGCGCCGATACCGCGAGAGCCGCCAGTGACGAGTGCAATCTTTCCTTCCAGTTTCTTTGACATTGTTTTTCTCCTCTTCCTTGAATGTCGCTCTTTCTCTTGCTGCTGAGATGGACTGCCCGGTTGGATGTTGCCGTGCCGCGCTTGCAACATACTTTGTTAAGCTGGTGGCGATGCTTTATGAGCATGGGGCTTTCTAGGCATGGGAGCGGGAATGGAATTACGACATCTGCGTTATTTTGTGGCGGTCGCAGAGGCGGGAAGCCTGACGGTGGCAGCAGAGCAAACGCTGCACACGACACAACCTTCGCTGAGCCGGCAGATCCGGGATCTTGAAGAAGAGATTGGAGCGCAACTGCTAACACGCAGCGCGCGCGGCATTCAACTGACGCCCGCGGGCCGAGCCTTTCTCGAACACGCCCGCCTGGTGCTATCGCAGGTCGAAACGGCAAGTGAAAGCGCCCGGCGGGTCGCTCATCCGGGCAAGCCGTGCTTCTCGATGGGCTTTCTGACCGGGCACGAATTGACGTGGATGCCCGAAGCTCTGCGAATCTTGCGCGATGAGTTGCCAAACGTGGATGTGAGGATTTCGAGCCAATACTCGCCTCAGCTTGCGGACGGCCTATCGAAAGGAAAAATCGATGCGGCCTTTCTTAGAAGGGAAAAGGGAGTACCGGGCTTGGCATTTCGCCTTCTCACCGAGGAGCCCTTGATGGTGATTTTGCCTGATGACCACCGACTCGCCGCGCTCAAATCCATTGGTCCGAAGGACCTAAAGGGCGAGACATTCGTGGCCGTGTCGAACACGGCTCCTGTACTCGGTGCGGTCGTCGAGAATTACCTGAAGCGGTCCGGAGTCAATATCACGCCGGATCACGAGGCGGACCACCTCTCTATGGGGATGTCCTTGATAGCGTCGACACGCGGCGTAGGGCTGTTGCCTGCTTACGCGGTAAACTTTCTCCCATCCTCTTTAACGAGCCGTCCCCTGCAGGGAGATACACCGACCATCGAGCTGGTTCTCGGCTACAAAAAGTCGAACGAGTCTCCCATTCTAAAACTTCTGCTTTCGAGGCTGGACGAGTTGGTTGGTCGAGTTTCGAAGAAGACTCAATAAGGCGTGGTGGCGTCGGGCGCTGGCGGCTTGGTGCCCTTGACGACGAGCCAGAGCATGAAGGCTACTTCGCCGAGGGTAGCGGGCTGAGAGTAGGTCAACGCCCTTTCGTAATATTGCGGCAACAGTATGCCCGTAAGGCTGAGGATCACGTAGGCGGAGCCGTCGACGGCCAGCCAAACGCCCAAGAAACGCGGCAGGAATCGCGACCGGTACACCAGTAGAGCAAGCGTAACGAGCCCCAGACCCCATAACATTTCGGCGAGAACAATTCCCTGAGAACGCAGATTGAGGGCCACCATAGCCAGCGCCTCGCGCTGCGGCTTTTCGAATATGGATAGAAAATCGGCTCCGCGAGCGAGCGCGATGGCAGCGATGGAGTTTAGTTCATTGAGAAAACCTACGGGGATTGCGACGGCGACCAATATCACCCAGAGCGAGGCGTGCCGCCGATTAACGTCGTGAAAGAGCTCGTACAAAGCGAGGGCCACGAAGATAAAACCGACCTGGGAGATGAGTTGGGCGACGATGCTGAAGCGAAAGAGCGTTTCGTGGGCAACGATGTTGCTGGCCGTGGCGGCGGCGTTTGCTTGAACGATGAGCTTGCCGGGGACATAGACCATGGCGAAGAAGCCGGGTATGGAGAACAGGATGTACAGCCAGCCGGCGAGTCGGGCGGAGCTTTTGGTCGGGATCGTGGTGTCCTCCGTTATCGCGAGAGGTTTGTTGTCAGGGGCCGATGGAGAAGGTCTATCAGAAGATACGGCGCAGGCGGGGGAAGAATTTCGGAGAGGAGACGGATTCATGCGTTGGGAGGAGCGGGGAGGGTGTAGCCGAGGTCCCTCCGCTGCACAGCCCGCGTTCACCGCTTTTCAATAGAAGAGCTGAACGCCAGAAAAAGCGGGGTGATGCGGTCGGGATGAACGGGGCGGAGTTCGTCAGGAGAGCCCATCGGGTTTGCTGATACCTGTCAGCGGACGACGCCGGTGAGTGGCGATGAGGCGGAGGCGTAGAGACGCTTTGGCATTCTTCCGGCGAGAAAAGCTTTGCGGCCGGCAAGGGTAGCGTCACGCATGGCTTCGGCCATGAGGACGGCATCAGCCGCTTCGGCGATGGCGGTGTTCATGAGAATGCCGTCGGCGCCGAGTTCCATGGCGACGGCTGCGTCACTTGCAGTGCCGACGCCCGCATCGACGATCATGGGAACTTCGGTGATCCGTTCGCGCAAGATGCGCAAAGCCGCGGGATTTTGTACGCCGAGGCCGGAGCCGATTGGCGCGGCGAGCGGCATGATGGCGGAAGCGCCCGCGTCAATCAGTTTGCGGGCGGCGATCAAATCGTCGTTCGTGTAGGGCAGAACCACAAAACCTTCCTTGACCAGTACGCGAGTGGCTTCTATCAATTGTTCCGTATCGGGATAAAGTGTTTGCTGGTCACCAATCACTTCAAGCTTGACCCAATTCGAAAGACCTACTTCCCTGCCGAGCCGAGCGGTGCGAATGGCTTCGTCGGCGGTGTAACACGCAGCGGTGTTGGGCAGGATGAACATCTTGTCGCGCGGAATGTAGTCAAGGAGCGATTCCTTGGACTTATCGGTGAGATTGACACGGCGCACGGCGACGGTGACCATGTCCGCGCCGCTGGCGGCGTGAGCGCGAGCCATTTCCGGAAAGCTACGGTACTTCCCCGTTCCGACGATCAAGCGAGAAGAAAACGCGCGCCCTGCAATAACGAGTTGGTCTGACACGAGACTCGGCTCCGTAAAACATGATTGTAGAACGCGGAGGGCGGCGGTGTACACTTTCTGGCCGCGGCGGAGAACAGCCAATATTGCGGGCTTGGATCTCGGCGTAACCGAATACCGTGGGGCGCGTCTTAATTGCAGGTGGTGGGGTGGGTTCGTCTTTCGCAATTTCAAATTTCAGAAGCTCGACAACTAGGTCGGAGGCCGGAATGAAATTCAGGTGGATGGCAGTGGCGCTGGTTTTCTTCGCGGCAGTGGCGGTGCGCGCGCAAGACGTGGAAATTCCTTATCAAAAATTCGTGCTCGACAACGGGCTGACGGTGATCGTGCATGAAGACCACAAGGCGCCGATCGTCGCGGTGAATACGTGGTATCACGTCGGGTCGAAAAATGAAAAACCGGGTAAGACGGGATTTGCACATCTGTTTGAGCATTTGATGTTCGGCGGAAGCGAACATTCGAAGGATCGCTACATCGACGCGATGGAGCGGATCGGTGCGACGGATTTGAATGGAACGACAAACAGCGACCGGACGAATTATTTTGAGAATGTGCCGACGTCGGCGCTCGATATGACGCTGTGGCTCGAATCAGACCGTATGGGGCATTTGCTTGGGTCGTTCGATGAGAAGACGCTGACGCTGCAGCGCGGCGTGGTACAGAACGAAAAGCGGCAAGGCGAGAATCAACCGTACGGCGTGACGCGGCAATTGATTACGCAGAATACGTATCCGGCGGGCCATCCGTATTCGTGGACGACGATCGGAGAGATGGCGGATCTGGATGCGGCTTCGATGAATGACGTGAAGGAGTGGTTCAGAACTTATTACGGCCCTTCGAACGTCGTGCTGGTTTTGGCCGGCGACATTGATTTGAAGACGGCGAAAGAAAAAGTGCAGAAGTACTACGGCGACATTCCGCCGGGGCCGCCGGTGAATCATCAATCGGTGTGGGTTGCGAAGATGAGCGGGGCGCACCGGCAGACCGTGCAAGACCGCGTGCCACAAGCGCGAATTTACAAGATCTGGAACATTCCGCAGTACGGGAGCGCGGAAGCAGACTATCTGGACTTGGTGAGCGATGTTTTGAGCAGCGGAAAATCGTCGCGGTTTTACAAGCGGCTGGTTTATGACGATCAGATCGCGACGGACGCAAATGCGTTTGTGAGTCTTTCGGAAATTGGCGGACAGTTCCGCGTGCAGGCGACTGCGCGGCCCGGCCAAGATTTAAGGCAGGTGGAAAAAGAACTGGATGAAGAACTAGCGCGGTTTTTGAAGGACGGACCGGCCGACGAGGAACTGGCGCGCGTGAAAGCGCAGTTCGAAGCCAACTTCATCCGGGGAATCGAACGGATTGGCGGATTCGGAGGAAAGTCCGATCGTTTGGCGCAAGGGCAAGTGTTTGCAGGGAACCCGGAAACGTACAAGGTGCAATTGAAGCGGGTGCACGACGCGACGGCGGAAGATTTGAAAGCCGCCGCGAACAAGTGGCTTTCCGACGGCGTATACATTTTGGAGGTAACACCGTTCCCGGAGTTTAAGGCCGAAGCGAATGGAGCGGACCGTTCCAAGATGCCAACGCCGGGAGCGCCTCCCGAATTGAAGCTGCCGAAATTGCAGCGGAGCACACTTTCGAATGGATTGAAGGTGATTCTGGCGGAGCGCCACGAAGTTCCGCTGGTGAACTTTACTCTGGCGTTTGATGCGGGATACGCGGCGGATCAACTGGCATCACCGGGTACGGCGAGCATGGCGATGTCGCTGCTGACGGGCGGCACGAAGACTATGAACGCGCTGCAGATCAGCGACCGGCAGGAATTACTGGGCGCCCAGATCAGCGCGGGTTCGAATCTGGATCTGTCGACAGTGCATCTCGGGTCGCTGAAATCGAAGTTGGACGATTCGCTTGCGCTATATGCGGACGTGGTGCTGAACCCGTCGTTTCCGCAGAGCGATTTTGACCGACAACAAAAGCAGACATTGGCGGGCATCAAGCGGGAAGAAAATTCGCCGGTGGCAGCGGCGTTGCGCGTGATGCCGGGACTTTTGTACGGAAACGATCACGCGTACGGGAATCCGTTGACCGGCTCGGGCACGAGCGCGAGCGTTGGGAAGTTGACGCGGGAAGATCTCGTGAAGTTCCATGGCGCCTGGTTCAAGCCGAACAATGCGACGCTGGTGATTGTGGGTGACACGACACTTGGCGAAGTAACGCCAAAGCTGGAAAAACTTTTCTCGGCGTGGAAATCGGGAAACGTTCCGAAGAAAACAGTGAAGACGGTGAATTTGCCGGCAAAGAGCACGGTCTATCTGATTGATAAGCCGGGCGCGCAACAGTCGGTCATTGTCGCCGGAGTGGTGGCACCGCCAGAGGGCAACCCGAAAGAGATTGCCATTGAGGCGATGAACGATGGGCTCGGCGGGAATTTTGGCGCGCGATTGAATATGAATTTGCGCGAGGACAAGCACTGGTCGTACGGCGCGAGCATGCGTTTGTGGGATGCGCGCGGCCAGCGGCCGTACCTGGCGGTAGCGCCAGTGCAGACGGACAAGACGAAAGAATCGTTGGTCGAAATGAACAAGGAGTTCCACGACGTGGTGGGGAGCCGACCGCTCAGCCAGGAGGAGCTTGAGAAAGTGCAGGCGAATGAGACGCTGAGCTTGCCGGGTTCGAGAGAGACACAGAATGCGGTGGGCGCGTCCATCCTGGACCTCGTGCAATTTGGGTTGCCGGATGATTACTACGAGACGTATGCGGGAAAAGTGCGCGCGCTGAAGACGAGTGATTTGGCCGACGCGGCGCATCTTGTGGTGCATCCAGATCAACTGACCTGGGTGATTGTCGGTGACCGGGCGAAGATTGAAGCTGGCGTGAAAGAGCTGAACCTGGGTGAATTGAAGTACCTGGGTCCAGACGGCAAACCGCTGGCGAATTAATTACAACCGAACGGGCTGCCGTCAAGGAGCCGCAGGGCAGCCCGATTTATTCTAGGGCTGAATGACGGGACGCGGTTCGGCGACATCCAGATAGAGCGAGTCGATGACGTCACGAAACTGATGTTCGACGACGCGGCGTTTGAGCTTCATCGTGAAGGTGAGCGCGCCGTTATCGAACGTGAAATCGTTGGCGAGGATGGCGAACCGCTTGATGGATTCGTATTGCGCGAGATGAACCGTCAAGCGCTGGATTTCAGCCTCGAGCAGCTTGCGAACGGCGGGATGCACGGCGACCTCTTGGTTCGATTTGCAAGCAATTCCCTGCTCGGCGATTTTCGCAGCGACCGTCGTAGGGTTTGGCACGACCAGCGCCACGACAAATTTGCGCTGATCGCCGATGACCATAGCGTTCAGAATGTACGGACTCGTCTTCAATGCGTTCTCGATGGGCTGAGGCGCGATGAATTTCCCGCCGGCGGTTTTGATTAAATCTTTCTTGCGGTCAGTGATAAAAAGATAGTTGTCCTTATCGAGATAGCCGATGTCGCCGGTTGAAAACCAGCCTTCATCGTCGAGCACTTCCCGTGTGGCGTCGGGCCGCTTGTAATAGCCCTGCATAATCATCGGGCCACGAACTTGCACTTCTCCGTCGCTAGCGATGCGAACTTCACAATGTGGAATCGGCTGGCCGGAACTGCCAACGCGGTTGTTCGGATAGTTGCTCGAGACGATCGGCGAAGTCTCCGTGAGCCCATAGCCTTGATAGATCGGAACGCCGACAGCCCAGAAAAACTCGGCGAGAGCCTTCGATAAAGGTGCGCCGCCAGAGGGAACGATTCGGAGGCGGCCGCCGGTTCCCGCGCGGATTTTCGAATAGACGAGCTTGTCGGAGATCAACCACTGTAATTTCAATAGCGGGCCAACGCTAGCTTCGCCACAACGCCAGAGCGCTGTCTGTTCGGCGGTACGGATAGCCCAATAAAAAATCTTCCGCTTGAAGCCGCTCTCACGGCTGCCTTGCTCCATGAGCTTGGCGTAAATCTTTTCAAAGACGCGGGGAACGGCGGCCATTACAGTCGGTCGGACTTCCTTCAGTGCCTGCGCGAGTTGCTCAACGATTTCGACGTAGGCGACCGACACGGATTGGAAAAGATAGATGTAATCGAGAGTGCGGCCGTAGACGTGGGCGAGAGGAAGGAAAGAAATCGCGACATCGTCGTGGGCCGCGAGATTGAAGTCGCAACCGACGTCGTTGGCGTTGCTGCAGAAATTGGTGTGAGTGAGCATGACGCCCTTCGGCTCACCGGTGGTACCGGAGGTGTAGATGATGGAGGCGAGCTGGCCAGAAAGAACCTGCGAGGCGCGCAAACGGTAGGCGGCGACCTCCGCGCCTCCGGCTGAGGCGATGAGCGTTTCGTAGCGAAGGCAGTCGGCGGGGATATCGTTGCCGGCGTCAGCGACGACGATATGTTCCAAATGTTGGAGCGCGCCGCGAATTTCGAGAAGTTTGGCGAGTTGCGCGTCGCCAGCGGCGAAAAGAATTTTCGCTTCGGCGTGATTGAGGATGTAGGTTATCCGCTCGGACGATTCATTGAAATAGACGGGAACGGTGACGCCACCCGCGCCGGTGACGGCGAAGTCCGCGGTGTGCCATTCGGGTCGGTTTGCCGCGAACAGGCCGACGCGGTCGCCCGGTTTTACGCCCAGTTCAACAAAAGCCTGCGACAAACCGGCAATGCGGCGGAGAAATTCCTTCGACGAGATCTCTTGCCAACCGGCGCCGGTTCGAAACAGCTGTGCGCGCGGATTCGGCCACGTGTCGATGGCATGCAAGAGGTTTGAGGGGAGCGTCCCGGAGCTCATGAGTGACAACGCCACTGTACCTTAGCGAAAAATAGTGCGCAATGCGGGGAAAAGACGGTGTGCTCAGCCGCTTTCGTGCAAACGACGCGTGCGTACGCTAAGATGGGCCACGGAGAGCGAGATGAGTGCGACGACGGACATGCTAAGCGGAGCGGCGCTGTCAAAAGGGCCGTTTCGTGCGGCGCGAGGGACGCAGATTTCCTGCAAAGGCTGGCAGCAGGAAGCGGCGCTACGCATGCTGATGAACAATCTCGACCCAGAAGTGGCGGAAAAGCCCGAGGACCTGGTGGTGTACGGCGGGACAGGCAAGGCGGCACGAAATTGGGAAAGCTTTCATGCAATTGTGCGCTCGCTGCGTGAACTGGCAAACGATGAAACGTTGCTGGTGCAGTCTGGAAAACCAGTCGCGGTGTTTCGGACACATGAGTATGCGCCCCGAGTTTTGCTTTGCAATTCGAATTTGGTGGGGCATTGGAACAGTTGGGAAAAGTTTCACGAGTTCGATCGCGCAGGCTTGACGATGTACGGCCAGATGACGGCGGGAAGTTGGATTTACATCGGCACGCAGGGGATTCTGCAGGGGACCTACGAGACATTCGCGGCGGCGGCGCGGCAGCACTTTGGCGGTACGCTGGCCGGAAAACTTGTGGTGACCGGCGGAATGGGCGGAATGGGCGGCGCGCAGCCGCTGGCCGCGACAATGAATGGAGCGGCATTTCTGGGAATTGACGTCGACCCGGAGCGGATTAAGAAGAGGCTGAAGGCCGGCTACTGTGACGTGATGGTTACGTCGCTCGACGAAGCGCTGCGTATATTGAAGAACGCAGTGCGCAAGGGCGAGGCGACGTCGGTTGGATTGGTTGGAAATTGCGCGGACGTGATTCCGGAATTGGCGAAGCGGGGGGTTGTGCCGGATTTGTTGACGGACCAGACGAGCGCGCACGATCCGCTAGGCGGATATGTGCCAAACGGGATGTCACTCGAAGCCGCGCTCGAGCTGCGGACGAAAGATAGCGCCGAATATCAGAAGCGGTCGCTGGCAGCGATGGCCGAGCATGTGCGAGGAATGTTGGCGCTGCAAAAGCTGGGAGCGGTGACGTTTGATTACGGCAATAACATTCGAACGTTTGCGTTTCAGGAGGGCGTCAAAGACGCGTACAGCTTTCCGGGATTTGTGCCGGCCTACATCCGGCCTCTGTTTTGCGAAGGCAAGGGGCCGTTTCGGTGGGCAGCGCTGTCGGGCGAGCCATCGGATATTGCGCGGACCGACCAACTCGTCCTGGAAATGTTTCCCGAGCACGAGCATTTGCGACGGTGGATCACGCTGGCGCAGAAGCGGGTGCGATTTCAGGGATTGCCTTCGCGGATTTGCTGGCTGGGATATGGCGAGCGCGACAAATTTGGCCTTGCGCTGAATGAACTGGTGGCGAAGGGTGAGTTGAAAGCGCCCGTCGTGATTGGACGGGATCATTTGGATTGCGGATCGGTGGCGTCGCCTTACCGGGAAACCGAATCGATGCTCGACGGTTCGGACGCGATTGCCGACTGGCCGTTGTTGAATGCCCTCGTGAACACGGCGAGCGGCGCGTCATGGGTCTCGATTCACAATGGCGGTGGCGTGGGAATCGGATACTCGCAGCATTCGGGGCAAGTGACCGTAGCAGACGGAACCAAAGAGATGGCGACGCGCATCGAGCGTGTGCTAACAAACGATCCGGGCATGGGCGTCGTGCGACACGTGGATGCCGGTTATCCGGAAGCGATTAGGTTTGCGAAGAAGAACAATTTGAAAGTGCCTATGCTGTAGCTGAGATTCAGTTGCGGTGCGTTCCGTTCCAACCGAAACCTCGCCATAGGGTTAGCTAATGAAGGCAAACAAATTCAGGAGAGAGGCGACATGTACGTAGTCTTGGGAGCGACAGGCAATACCGGAACGGCAGCGGTGAAGGCGCTGATTGCCAAGGGCGAGAAAGTGCGGGCTGTCGGCAGGGACGCCGCGAAGATTACGCGGATGTTCGGCGATGGCGCCTTTGCCTTCGGCGCGGATGTGACGGACGCTGCAGCGCTGACCGGCGCATTCAATGGCGCGACGGCGGCGTACGTGATGATTCCGCCGCAAATCAACGCGCCGGATTTTCTAGAAATGGGTAACCGGATTGGCGACGCGATAACCCGAGCGGTGAAAGCGTCCGGACTCACCCACGTGGTTCTACTTAGCAGCATCGGGGCGCAACATTCGGCAAAGACCGGCCCGATTGTTGGACTGCATCGCTTCGAAGCGAATCTGGCCACAGTGCCGGGATTAAATCTGCTCGCGCTGCGGCCGGTTTTCTTCATGGAGAATTTCTTGATGGCGATTGGCCTGATCCAATCGATGGGATTTATCGGCAATGGGATCAAGGGCGACATGAAGATTCCCATGATCGCAGCGAGCGATATTGGACGCTACGCCGCCGAGGCCCTGGTGGCGCGCGACTTTACCGGGATGCAGGTGCGCGAACTGCTCGGCCCGAGAGAATATTCACAGGATGATGCCGCACGGATTCTCGGCGCGGAAATCGGGAAACCCAAACTGTCGTACCAGCGGTTTCCGTCATTTATGGTTGAACAGGCGTTGAAACAGATGGGACTGCCGGGAAAGACGGCGGCTTTGATGAGTGAGATGAACGAGGCAATGAATGAGGGGCTGCTGAACCCGCAAGAGGCACGCTCAGAAAGCAACACGACGCCGACAACGCTAGAGGTGTTTGCCAAAGACGTGTTCCGGCCCGCCTACAACGCCAAATCGGCGAAGGCGTAGCTTACGGCACAGCGGGTAGGCAAAGTAGTGTAAGGTTCGTCATAATTATCAGACCTTGAGCGATTCCCTTCTCATCACAGGAGCGTCGCAACTTTTGACCATCGCGGGACGCGTTCCGCGACGCGGCCGTTGGTTGTCCAATCTCGGCATCATTCGCGATGGCGCCGTGCTGGTGCGCGACGGCGCGATTCTGGCAGTCGGTACAACAGCGAAACTGGAAAAACTGGCTGCGGCGCGTAAGGCCGAGAAACTGGACGTCGGCGGCAGAGTCATCCAGCCGGGCTTTGTCGATTCACACACACATTTAGTTCACGCGGCTAGCCGCGCGGAAGAATACGAACTGAAAGTTCAGGGCGCAAGCTACGAAGAGATTGCCCGAAAGGGCGGCGGGATTCTCAATTCGGTCAGGAAGCTGCGAGCGGCGACGAGCGAGCAACTAAAGCGCAGGGCGAGCGCGGCGTTGGAAATTTTCGCGGCGCACGGCACTACTACGATCGAGGCGAAAAGCGGATACGGCCTGGACGTTGCAAGCGAATTGAAAATTCTTTCCCTGCACAAAGAACTGGGCGCAGCACAGCCGATCGAAATTGTTTCGACGTTCCTCGGAGCGCACGTTGTGCCGCCGGAGTTTCGGGCGAAAGCGGAAGGGCCAAACGAATACGTAAAGCTGTTGACCGACTGGCTGATTCCAGAAGTTGCGTCGAATGGCCTCGCCGAGTATTGCGACGTGTTTTGCGACCGGGGAGCTTTCACACGAGCGCAGTCAAAACAAATTCTGACAACAGGCAGGGAAAATAATCTCGTTCCACGGCTGCATGCGGAACAATTGGCTCGGACCGGCGCGACACAACTTGCCGTCGAACTTGGCGCGGCCAGTTGCGACCACCTGGAGCAGGTGAACGGCGCCGATATTCGGGCACTCGGCAAGTCAAACACCGTTGCTACGCTTTTGCCCGGTTGCGATTTTCACCTTGGGTTGAAGCAGTATGCCCCGGCCAGGAAGTTAATTGACTCCGGCGCGGTTGTAGCGCTGGCGACCGACTACAATCCCGGCACGAGCCCGACTGCGAGTATGTCGATGGTCATCTCGCTGGCATGCACCCAATTACGCATGACTCCCGCCGAGGCGATTGTGGCGGCCACCTACAACGCCGCCTACTCTCTGGGGCGGCACAAACGAATCGGTTCCATAGAGGTTGGCAAACAAGCGGATTTGGCCGTGTTCGAAGTGGAAGACTATCGGGAAATTCCCTACTATTTTGGAGTGAACACTTGCTGGCTGACTTTAAAGAGCGGAAGAGTGATTTATGCCGCAATCTAAACCGACGCCGAACTTCAAAAAGCAGGTGAAAGTGACGGTCATTCCGCCGAGCAAGAAGCCGCGGAAAACATTCTTTGAAGAATATTATTACAGCATCCTGGCGGCTGAGTGCTTTGGTGTCTCAATACTGGTGGGCGCGGGGGGCATGGGCTTTTATCGCGGCACGCTGGTAGGCTTGTTGGTTACGGCGCTTACGGCGGTGCTATGGCAATTCAGGCAGCTCGCGAGATTTAAGGGCGATCCGCGCGTAAACTTGCGACTCGCGCCGCCAAAGCCGGACCTCAAGCCCATTCGGCCCGCAAAACGGCCGCCGGCTCCAGTTGGACCGGACGGAAAGAAAATATTTCCGCCCAGCTATTTTCCGCCGCTGAGGGATAAGAAAACCAAGCAATGAAACGACTAATCGAGTGCGTGCCGAATTTTTCCGAGGGGCGAGATGCGGCGAAGGTGGACACGCTTGTGGGCGTGATGAGCAGCGTGCCGGGTGTTTACGTGCTGGACCGGGAAATGGACGCGGACCACAACCGGTGCGTGATTACGCTGGCGGGAGAACCCGACGCCGTAGGCGAAGCCGCGATTGTCGGCGCAGGCAAGGCAATGGAATTGATCGACATGAACACGCACACCGGCGCGCATCCACGAGTGGGGGCGACGGACGTCGTTCCGTTCATTCCCGTCGATGGCGTGACCATTGAGGATTGCGTGGCGCTGGCGAGGCGCGTCGGGAACGAAATCTGGAAACGTTATCGCATCCCGATTTTCTTTTATGAAGCGGCAGCGACGCGGCCTGACCGGGTGAATCTGGAGAATGTTCGGCGGGGGCAGTATGAAGGTCTGCGTGAAGAGCTGAAGAAAAATCACGAGCGGCAACCTGATATTGGCGAGCCGAAGCTGCATCCCACGGCAGGGGTGACGGTGGTCGGCGCGCGGAAATTCCTGGTGGCATATAACGTCAACCTCAATACCTCCGATATCTCGGTGGCAAACAAGATCGCAAAGGCGATTCGGTTCTCGAACGGCGGTCTGCGCTATGTTAAGAGCATGGGCGTGGAGTTGAAGGCGCGGAATCTGGCTCAAGTGTCTATCAATTTGACGGACTATGAGCAAACCCCAATGCACCGCGTGTACGAGATGGTGAAGCGCGAAGCAGAACGCCACGGCGCAATGCCCGTGGGAAGCGAAATCGTCGGATTGGTCCCCAAAAAAGCGATTGAGATGGCGGCAGACTATTTTCTGCAGCTGGAGAACTTTTCGCCGGCACAGGTGTTCGAAAACAAATTGGCCGCGGCGTTGACCGGCACGCCTTTACAGGGTGAGCAGGGCGGAAATTTGGCAAAGCTGGCGCGACCGTTTCTCGATGCGGTCGCCCAACCAACAGCGACACCCGGCGGGGGCAGCGTATCCGCGTTTGCCAGCGCTTTGGCGGCTTCGCTCGGACAAATGGTGGCCGGGCTTTCCCGCAAGAAGAAGTCGCAGGCAGTACACGTAGACAAACTCTCCGAGCATCTGGACGCGCTTCAGAAAGAGAGCGACGCGCTCACCGAGGCGATTGATTCTGACGCTCGA
>Ga0247669_1000194_pt1 | contig 29632 bp, 48 predicted proteins | sample CNK10_metaG_FD_182734 | JGI IMG/M metagenome (GOLD analysis project Ga0247669, IMG submission 182734) | Soil microbial communities from Purdue University Martell Research Forest, Indiana, United States - CNK10 | ecosystem: Environmental > Terrestrial > Soil > Temperate forest > Bulk soil... | reverse complement strand
AAACACTCAGAATTATACCCCTCTGCCATGCTTAATTCATAGATTTATTTTCGGCACCTATATTCATGACATTTTGCCATGATTTGTTATGGTTCTAGTAACGAACATGGCATTCTAGGTTTACTGGCGCAAAACAAAAGCGGGCTAAGAATTAGCCCGCTTTCCGCGTTTCCGATGCCCGCTATTAGAAGGGTTCCGCTTGCCTTTCCGTATCCTTGCCTGTGCGTCCATACCGCTGAAAAGTTGTTCGGCCACAGCCAAGCAATGACTCGCCGCTATTATAAACCAACCATGTCCGTTCTGAGGGAGGCCGTTGATGTGCTCGAACGGAAAAAGGCATGAGGAAAACTCGTTCCGAACTCCCTCAAAATGTTGATTCCGTTGCCCCGCATTTTTTCCTTGACAGCGTAATACAATCGAGTAGTATAGAGTCCGAAATGGCAAAGAAAAACCCCAAGCTACCCGTGAAAGTTTCGTTCACCCCCCGACCTGAGGACATAGAAATTCTCACTCAGGGACAACGGAAGCATGGGGTAACCAGAACAGCAATTCTCCAAATGGCCCTCAGGCGGTTTGCTGAGGCTGAAGGCATGAAAGCCAGTTAACCAACGTGGTGCGCTATCGTGAGATGCTTTCGTAAATCGAAGTTCTAAGGCCCTGGCAGGAGTCGAACCTGCGACCTGCGGTTTAGGAATACGGGTCACTATCGGCAAACTTGCTGAGCCACTTTCGATAAACGAATCGCCTTCATTTTAGCGCACCCCTCTGAGGTTGAGGGGTGCGAATGGCCGATACGAATGAATTCAAAGTAATTGATGCTCCGAAGCGTATGCCACACAACAAATATCCGGAAATGCTGGAGGCGCTTAAAAAACTCCCCGCAGGCAAAGCGGTTGAATATGTAGGCGTTCTGAGCAACCTGTACACCCGTATGCGTTTACTAGGGGTGAAGGTTCACACCAGCAAACTCGCCAACAATAAATATGCCGTTTGGTTAGCGGAGTGATTCTATGACCTACCGCGACCCTGAAACCGGAGCCGAGATATGCCCACAGGCAGAGAGCCTGCCACTTTTTGAAGCATCTGGCCTGAGTAGCAATTTATCGGCTGCTCAATGCGAGATGGATGGAGCCGTTGCTGGGGCGAGGATTCCTTCCTTGTGCATGACCATCTCCATCCTGCCAGAGAGAAAGAGCATCGTCAGATCGAAAGAAGAACGCGAGGAAATGGAGTATTCCAGCGAGCGTATCGACTTTGAGATGCGCCTTCAGTATCACGGCATGGCCGAATACAACGGAGACGAGGCATGAACCATACGCCTGTAATCAACGAGCTTACTTATCGAGGCTACTGCTGGCAACGCAGCAACTTCCCTGAAGTGCATTACCGCAGATGGGCTGCTCTATTTGGTGGCGAAGCAGCAGTAGACGCCATGGAAGACATGTACTGTGAGCAGTTTATTCGCTGCTTGTTGCAAGCGGCGTGTGACGAAAACGATTTGCCGAATTGAAAGGAATTTATGGCAACCCAGCAACTTGATTTACAGCCTATGACCGATGGAATGCAGCGCCGAATGCCCACTCCCGTTGAACTGCTTTCGATTGCCCTGCACAACAACGCGGCGATTGATGTGATTGAACGCATTGCAGCTTTAGTGAGGCAGGAGCGTGCATTTCAGGCAGAGCTTGAGTTTAATGATGCCCTGAACCTCGCACAGAAGGAATGCGGTCGCATCGTTCCCAACGCCGATAACCCGAGCACTCACAGCAAATATGCGACCTACTCCCGGCTTGACGGTGCCCTGCGTCCCATTTACCTGAAGCACGGTTTCAGCCTTTCATTTGACACCGATCCCAGTATCCCACCCGAAGTGGAGATGGTTCGCGTTCGCTGTTACCTCTCTCGCGGCGGCCACACTCGCGTATATCACTATGACATGCCAGCAGACGGCAAAGGTGCCAAGGGCAGTGACGTGATGACCAAGACGCATGCCAGAGGTTCAGCCGGAAGCTATGGGATGCGCTACCTGCTCAAGATGATCTTCAACGTCGCCATTGGGGAAGATGACAATGACGGCAATCTCTCCAACGGAACCTTCGCCGAATTGAACGAGCGCCTGGAATGGATTGAAAACTGCTCAACCCTTGCAGAACTGAAGAAGATTTACGATGACGCTTACGCAGCAGCCAAGGCCACGGGAGACGGCCAGGCCATGCTGCGAATCGTCAGAGCAAAGGACACCAAAAAGGCGGAATTGCGGAAGGCTGGTGAGGACTAATGCCTTACGCAGATTTAGCAAAACGCAGGAAGGCTAGCGCTGATGCTGGCCGGAGATGGCGCGAAAGAGACCCGGAAATGGCTAAGTTTCGCAACTCTCTAGTTCAGATTCGACAGCGCTGCAACAATCCCCGTCACCCCAGATATGCGGATTACGGGGGAAGGGGCATAACGGTCTGCAAAAGATGGGATTCATTTGAGGCTTTTCTAGAAGATATGGGTAAACGCCCTTCTCCCCTGCACACAATTGAGCGCATCAACAATGACGGCAACTATGAACCGGGTAACTGTCGCTGGGCGACTAGGCAGGAGCAGTCAACAAACAAACGCAACTGTATTTATGTTGAACTTGCAGGGGAGCGCCTAACTCTCGCTGAAGCCTGTCGCAACTTGCGCTTGCCATACAAAATAATTCATAGCCGGATAAACCGCTTGGGGTGGGAGATATATCGTGCCCTAGCCGTTCCTATCGTTCCAGGCGGATGGAATGAAAGCAGGAGGGAAGCGTGCAAATCCTAGATGTGATCCAGCGATCCCCTGAATGGCTTGAGGCGAGAAAGGGCATGTTGACTTCTTGCCGCATCGCAGCCGCGTGCTCATTCAACAAAAATGGCAAGGAATCGGGAAAGCGAGCCAAGATGAAGTTAGAGCTTTTGCAGGAGCTTATAACTGGCCGCGCAGTGGAACATTATGTTTCTCCTGCTATGGAGTTTGGCATAGAGTTCGAAGCCCAAGCTAGAGCTGAGTATGAGCTACGCCAGAAAGTTTCAGTTGACCTGATTGGATTTTTGTTGCATCCGACCTTAGATCGTTGTGGTGCTTCTCCTGATGGCTTGATTGATGGCGAAGGATTGCTTGAGATTAAGGTACCGAACACGATTACGCACCTTGAATACCTTCGTGATGGCGTTGTCCCATCAGAATACATACCGCAAATTACATGGCAGCTGGCGTGCGCTGGCCCAGAAGCCAAGTATTGTGACTTCACCAGCTTTGATCCTCGCCTGCCTGAGGATCTGCAAATGCTAATCGTGCGCGTTGATCGTGACGAAAAGAAGATTGCCGAGCAAGAGAAGCAGGCAATCATTTTCCTTGAGGAAGTGGTTGCCGAGTTCGAGCAGATTAAACGCAACGCCAAAAACTACAGCCTAGAGGACAAGCTGCGTGCCAGCGTAAGGCAAGCCAGAGGCCAGTATCCAGAATTTGATGCAGAACTTCAGATTACGGAGCAGGACTGCGTATGACTATTTGCGATGGATGCAGGAATGAGTGTTTTGACGAAGGCTGCGATGAATGCGGAGGGGACTATTGCGACAGATGTCTCTCTAAGTGCGCCTGCGGAGGTCATTATTGCTCAGATTGTAAGAAGCAACATTACGTTCGCGTAGAAGAAGATGGGCATCCGTTTTATGACCTGTGCCCACAAATGAACGAGGATGTTAAATCAGCATGACCCGCTATACCCGAATCCCAAGAAAGCGCGGTGCTCCGCGGAGAAAGCGGCCTGAGTTGTTTACCTCGGCTCCCGCGGCTGAGGACTGGGCTTCAATTAGCTTACGGATGCGAACGAAGTGGTGGAATGAGAAGTTTGGGCAGCTCAAGTGTGGCGTCTGCAAACGGTCTATTTACACATGGGACGACTTGGTGGCCGACCACATCATTCCAGGCAAAATGGGCGGATGCAAAGACCATTCAGAATCAAACCTTCAGCCTGCTCATAGCTATTGCAATCTGCTGAAAGGAAGCCGAAGAAATCTGGAAAGTGTGATCGCATGAACACCTTTGAACTCGAATACCGCAAGCTAGAACGTCTTCAGGGCGTGAGCCTGCATGACCAGATTTTGCTCTACAAGGTCAGGCCAGAAATAGTTACGCCACACGAAGAATCCCCGTTTTTGCGCATCCTTCCCGCTGATGAACCTAAGTTGAGCCTGTGGGCTGCGGCTTGGGCGAGAGTGGCGAGGCTGATTAAGTGAAATGGTTTGGCTGCGTTCATGGGCAAGTTACTTGGCCGCAACGAGGTTGGCAGAAGTGTTTAGCTTGCGGAGCGCGGCGAAGGTACAGAAGGCTTGGAACTAAGCCGGGGCCGTGGATAACGGAACCCGAAATTTTAAAAGGAGATGCAGATGAAGAAACCGAAGAAGGTAAATTACGAACTCATCAACCCGAACGGCAATTCTGAGCCGTATAAACTACTTGCTGAAGTGCGCGACAAATTCCATGAAGATTTACATACTGCCAAAATCTGTTTGGCGTGGCGCAAGGCTCTCAAGCCTGATGTTGACGGTCATCTTGTTCTAGGCCGCTGCGTCAAGGCATCCGATCTCCAAAAAGAGCTGGCCGAATGGGATTTCGTCATCCTACTCAACAAAGAAATCTGGAACGATTCTGAATTTACGGTCGAAAAGAAACGCGCACTTATCGACCACGAGCTTTGCCACGCTGCCCCTGCTCTGGATAAAGACTTTGAGAAGAAGTATGACAACAAGGGCCGTCAAGTCTGGCGCACCGTCAAGCATGACATCGAAGAATTTCAGGCTATCGTAACGCGGCATGGCTGCTACAAGAAAGACCTCGAACGCTTCGCGGAAGCACTGCTCAAGAAACGCGCAACCCCGCTGCTGAACGAGATCGACAAACCGAAAACACAACCGAGAGCGAACTGAGGGACTAAGGCCGATGCCCCGCCGCATAACCCGCAGCAAGTATGGAGCAGTTCCGACGATTGTGGATAACGTGCGCTTTGCCAGCAAGCGTGAGGCGACGAGGTATTCACATCTTAAGCTTTTGGAACAGCAAGGAATTATACGCGGTCTTATTTGGGATAAAAAAGATTTGCGATGGCCGCTAGAGGTAAACGGTACGTTGATTTGCACCTATGAGGCAGACTTTTTTTACGAATGCCAAAGCGACAACGGAGACTGGTGCGAAATTACAGAGGATGCTAAAGGGTTCAAAACGCCTGCCTACAGACTGAAGAAAAAGTTAATGAAAGCTATTCACAACATCGACATTCAGGAAATTTAATCGGGGAGCAGCAGTCTAAATGCCCGAGCAGGCGGAGGCGAAGTAGTGGAGGGTAATTGGCGGTAGATGTTCAAGTCAGAGAATTTTTCGGTTCACTGATTGATCCTGACCGGCTGAGCAAGCTGACGGATTTTCAGCTCGGCTGGTTCTATAGAATTTTTCGACATCTTTGTTTTGAGAAGGATTTAAGAGTGCGATTGGACGCCAACCTTTGGATGCTTGCTGGAGCGCGCACTAAGAGCTTTTGGGAAACACATGGCGGCTTAGTGGTGTCTTGCTTCAAGGTCAAGGATGAAAACGGCGAACAGTGGCTTTGTCATTCTGGCCTACTGAGTTTCATTGAAGGACAAAAACTTGCGATGGAAGCGGTAGAAAACAAAGCACATGGACATGTTTGCCTAGAGTCTAATGACACCTTGGGAGAGTTATTTATTAATTCTTATAAGTACTATCCAAGGCACTTACAGAAAAGAACAGCTAAGAAGTCTTTTCTTTCAGCAGTTAAGAGAGTTTCTAAGGAACAGAAAGCAAATTTGGTCGATTCGGCGGAATTTATTTTGCAGCGAGTGATTCAATATGCGGCGGCATGTGAGCGAGCGCGTAAAGAAAAAAAATACATTCCGTACATGAGCACATGGCTGAACGGAGACGGATTCAACGATGACCCAAGTGAATGGGTAGTGCAGGTTAGCGTGAACGGCAACGAGAAAAAAAGCGCGTTGCAGGAGCGGCTAGATGGCATCGACAAAATGGAATTCTGAGGTCAGGCAGCTTTTTCGGGAAACGGTGATTCGCTATCCACACCAGAAACTTGAGCCGGAAACCGAGAAAGCTTATTTGCAGGATTGGCGCGATGAATGTGAACGTGTTGGATTTAACCGATTCGCGGAAGGGGTGCGGCGAGCGCGTGGATATTCCGAATTTGTCCCGATGATTGCCAAAATTAGGGAATTTACGCCGGAGGCGCGAACCGAGGACGCCAAACAGCGCCGCGAAATCGAAGACCTCAAGCGCCGCAAATTGGCTGGCGAAAAGTTTTACATGCTTGCCGATGTTTTGCGTAAGTTTTGTGACGGCGTGGAAAGCGGAAAGCTGAAAGGAAAATCAGAACGCGGGCAAATAGCGTTGAAAGATTTGGCGCGACATATACGAGCTACCAGCTCCAAGAAGTTTGCCGATAAGATGCTCACATAATTGGTGTAACCGGACTAATACAGCAGTCACTCTATGGAAAGGAAAGAGTTTCCTAATCGTTAACACGAAAGTTTGAACTCGAAGCCGGGAGGCCGTTCCCCTTGAGCGGCCTTCTAGCGGGAAACCGGCCAATGACAGTATTTGAGATTTTGATAAACGATTACAAGAAACGTCTCTTGATGGAGGCGCTGATGCGAAACAATGGCAATCAGTGTGCGGCCTCGAGAGATTTAGGCATTCATAGAAATACGTTCTCGCGCATCGCTGAAATTGTTGGCATGAACATTCGGAGCGCCCGCGAAGACATCAACCGGAGCGGGACATATGCAAAGTTTGCGCATGCTAAACGCAGGCCAGAAAAGCTAAACGTGATTCATCGGGCATTGGAGCAACGCGCATGACCATACCAAGAGCAGACCTCATAGCAGTACACGAAGGGTTAGAGGAATACCGTAAGCATGATGAGTTTCTGGAATGGCTTTCGGGATTCTGCGGAGACAGATTAAGCCTGCTCAATGAAGAATTGGCGCTGATGATTGCGAAGAAAGCGAAGGGAATATGGGAGAAGTAATTCGGCGCATCCGGGCGTGGTGGTTATTGCAAGATTACGTTAAGCGCGGCGATGAAGGCAGTTGGCTCTTGACCCCTCCGCCGTGCTTGCGGCACATCACGCCATGGAAGTTGCTGAACTGGATCAACGACCATTCGGGCGTGTGCTGGGCAAATGTTGTGATGTGGAAGATGTTTGGCCGGGAAGGATCATGGTGGCCGACTTCGATGTGCTTCCATCCGTACGACTATTGCGGGAAGTTTGACGGCGAGCGATTACCAGAGTGCGAACGGGAGATTTTGATTTCGATTGCCACAGCGCACGACTGATAGCCGGGTAAGGTTCTGAAGGAGAGCAAGGATGCAGGACCGGAACAAGACGGAACTCACACACAAGGTCACTGATGCGGTTGACGGCTGGCTTGATGAGCGCGGCTTCAAGCCCGTAGAAACCGAGGTGTACGTGTGTGAGGGCTGGATCGCCGATCTGGCGGGCGTCATTGTTCCGACACAAACCGAACTACAGGAACTGAGACTGCTGCCGCGAAAGCCCAAATGGGAGAAGCGGGAAGAAGTTGAGGCGTGGTATGCGCTTGCCAACGAACGGCAGCAGTTGATGACTGCGCTGGTGGAAGTCAAAACATCGCGCGCTGATTTTCGTGGCGACAAGAAATGGGGCCAGCAGCCGCCGACAAATCTAGCTTACCTCGCCATCCCAAACGATCTTCCCATGTCTCCGACCGAACTACCTGAAGGATGGGGTCTGCTCGCTTACAGCGCGGCAACGCAGAGCATCAGGCAGACGCGGCCGCCGATCATCCGCGAGGCCACGGCAGATCAAAAGCTCTGTGTGGTACATGAAATCGGCGTGAGGCGTGACCATCGAACACGATATGAAAATCACCGCGAGGCGCAAAAGGCGGACAGGATTCACCAGAACCAAGAAGTTTCCCGTACAAGAATACGCGATGCAATCAGCGCAGTAACGGCGGTGTTTCACGGATGTCGCTATCCCGGTAAGCCATGGGCAACTTATTACAACTCAGTGCAAGAGATTCTGGAAAGTTTCAGCATCAAGCATCTCCAGCCCGGCGATATTGAGGCACTGGAGCAGCTTTGGAAGAAGGGCGCAGTAGAGCAACCACTTCGCTCCGTGGTTGCCGGGTAGGGACCCAGAAGATCGTTTCAACGGAGCACGACTTTGGCAAAGAAAAAGATTTTAGAAAGTAATTGGGAGGTGCACTCATGTCGGATGAGTTTGAGAAGGGGCTGCGGCGCGTTACGAATATGCTGCTCGCAGATGCAGTGAAACATAAAAAGTTAAGCATTAGGCATTGCGACGATATTTTACGGAGCGAGCTTCTGCCCCTGCTGGAGAAGGCTGATGCACTCGTGCGGAACAATGGGAGCGGAATATTCGCAGATACGCTGCGCAAGGAGATCAGAAAATGGCAGAGCTAAATGCGGGCGAGCAAATCCAGGAAATCAGGGAGCTTGGCATCGTCAAGATCGTAATGGGTCATTGCTCCAACCCGCAGGACATTACGAATTACGCGAAAGCATTTGTCCCGCGAATCTCCGGCTACCTGCGAGAGCAAGGCTGTTGCTCCGTGGCAGCAGGGAGCGAGGGATGGGTGCCGCCGGAGACAAGCGAAATAATCAAAGCCTTGGGAAGCGGATGGGAAGGATTCGCCTTGAATGAGCCGAGCGATTTGGAGTTTATTGTGCGGAAGGTTCGTGTAGCGATGTTGCAACTAAGCCTCGCTCCCCCAGCGTCCCAGCAGGCCAAGGAGGGTACCAAGAAGTGATGCTCTGCCCCATCTCATTGCGTGATGCCCGTGAGTTTGTACGCCAGATTCATCGGCATCATCGTGCTCCGCAAGGCGGCAAATTCGCCATTGCGCTCTCAAATGGGCAGAAGGTCATAGGCGTTTCGATTGTGGGCAGGCCAGTAGCGCGACGGTTGGATGACGGATGGACTGCTGAAGTAGTCAGGCTGGCAACGGACGGAACCAAGAATGCCTGCTCAATGCTGTATGCGGCAAGCTGGCGAGCTGCGAGGGCGATGGGCTATCGGAAGCTGGTTACTTACATTCTGAGCAGCGAACCGGGAACTAGTCTCACGGCAGCAGGATGGAGATGCGTTGGATTGTGCGGCGGCGGAACGTGGGATCGAAAGGACAGGCCGCGAATCGACAAAGCGCCGTTGCAGGTAAAAATCAGGTTTGAAATCGAGCAGGCCACAAAGGAGAAAGTCGAGTGAGATACATTCGCCCAGAACTAAACATCACCGTTATTCGCCGTGCGGCAAAGCTGATGCTTTCGGCAGGGGGCAGCAAGGATTGCGACCATGGCATTCGCGCCTACCGTGATCTGCTAATTAACACCGTGCAAATGCGCCGGAGGAAATTACGTGAGTGGGGGGCCCGCCCCTCGGAAGGGAAGGAGAAAGCATGAGCGACTTCGGCGAAACACTTAGCCCAGTTGCGCGGAAGCAGTACACCTGCGAGTGGTGTGGCTGGCGTATTCCCATTGGCGAACAGCATAAACAATACAAGGGCGTCTTCGATGGCGAATGGCAAAACTGGCGAATGCACAATGAATGCTTTGAGGAGCAACAAGCAGAGGCTCTCCAAGGTGAGCCAGAATTTATGCCGGGCTGTGGCGAACCGCCACAGAGAATCAAAGAACTTGCGGTGAGGCGACCATGAGCGACGTGAAGAAGATGACGGGGGCCGAACTGGTATCGAGATTTGAGTCGTCTATTTGTGACGATTATCCAGGTGCAGATTTACAAGTTATTGAAAATTACCGCGCCGAACTCCTCCGCAGACTCGCGCCCTCTCCAGCCGAAGGGACGGAGCCGGGAGAGCCGTTGTGAACACGGAGGCCGCGATGAGCGATGAGAGAAAGGTTTGCCGGTGTGGCGCGGAGGAATCGAACCGTGTACACCACGGAACACGGGAAGAGTTTGGCGGTCACACCTACGAACCCGCCGCCGAACCAGAGGGGTATTTGGTTAAGCAGGATTATATACTTGACGAAGGTGCCCTATGAGGGGTAGCCTGAGCGTCAAGCCGTCTCGTAAACATCGTAAACCAAAACGGCAAGAAAGCAGGAAAGCCGTGACTGTATGTGTAGCCGCAATAGCAGACTATTCATTCATTATTGGCGCATCTGATCGTATGTTGACCGCTGGAGATGTGGAATTTGAGCCCGAGACCGCAAAGCTGTGGCGGTTCTCGCCTTCGATTTTTGCTCTTGTAGCCGGGGACATGGCGACACAGGCCGAAATTCTGAAAGAAGTTAACAAAGAAACGCAGACATGGATTTTGGCAGATACTAAAAAGTGGATGAGGGTTAAGGATGTAGCTTCACTCTATTGCAAGAAATACCGAGAGTTGCGGAGAGATAAAGCCGAAGCCGCGATACTGTATCCGCTTGGCCTAACCTTGCAATCATTTTTGGGTCAACAATCTTCTATGCACCCCGAGCAAGTGGAGAAGATTGCCAATCAACTTATTGAATACGAACTCCCTTCCATAGAAGAAGCAATATTCATTGGGATTGATCATGATGGCCCTCTTGGTCCCACTGGTGAGGAACAAATCTACACCCAGCTTTACACGACAGAAAGAGATAAATTGTCATATTTGAGTAGCGTTGGCTTCGCTGCAATCGGATATGGCAAAGCTCATGCGGAGTCACAATTAATGTTCTACGGCCATAACCCCAAAAGATCATTCGATGACACATTGATTTTGACCTATGCTGCGAAAAAACGGGCAGAAGTAGCACCTGGAGTGGGCAAGGCCACAGACATGATCGTTATAGGAGCTGGGGTTGGGGTATCGTACATGATCGAACCGCACCATATTGCAGACATCGATGACATCTACCAAAAGAATCGCAAAGTCACCGAACGTGGCATCGCCCGAGCGCAAAGGGAAACCGCGAAATTTACTGCGCGAGTAAGAAAAGATAATGACGACAAAAAAGCTGCTGAAGCCAAAAAGGATCAGCCTAAGCCGTCAGATTCTCAAACGTCAGCGGATCGGCAGTAATCATATAGAGAGAGGGAGCGGTAATGGAAAACAGGAATATTAATTGGGTTGCAGTGCGAGCTGAATGTTCAGCAATGCAGATGTTTGAAAAGTTGAAACTTGAAATTGAGAGTGACGTTTTAATTCGTAATGATCTACGCCCGGAAGATCGCTATTACGGATTTAAGTTTGTCCCTTCGAGCGGCAGTTTCACAGTGTTGAGACAAGGTAATCGCATTAGTTCCGCTGTTGCCTTCTTTTTGGATGGTGGTCAGATTGTTGTCAAGAAAGATGACATTCTCATCTTTGCAGCTACGGTTACGCTCAATGATGACGGAGAGTGCATATTCAAAGTTAAAGGAGAAGAGCGTTCTTCTTGGCAAGTTCGTAAGATGGCCCTTGAAGACCTTTTCTTCGTTGGCTTTTAGGCGACATCTTCTGTCAATTTTTCGAAGGTCAAAGGGTCAGCGGTAATCATATGGCGCAACGTATCGACAAAAATATCCGGATTCTTACGGCGGTTAAACCGGAAGGTCATTTCCTCAAGGTATGCCGCAAGGTGTTTCGCGCTGATCTTGTGCCATGTTCCCATGATGCCGCGCTTGAGCAGCGAGAATGCGGATTCAACCGTGTTTGTGTAGATGTCCCCTTCTGCGTAAACCTTTTTGGAGTGATTGATGGTCTTGTGTTTGGCCGCATCGTGTCCAGCGCGTTTCATCGCATTGGGGTATGCTCCGAAGTCATCGGTCATCAGGACTTCAACATCAGTCGATACGTGCTCTTGAATGAATTTTGCCAGCGTGCCGGACTTCACATCTTCCGCATGGAAGAAACGGAGATCGCCGCCACGTTGCCGGACTCCAAGCACGATTTCTTTGTTGTTTTTTGCGCGTCCACTGTAGCCACCGCGAAACTTTCCGCCAACATAGGTTTCGTCAATTTCTACCGTTCCGTCCAACATCGGCTTTTCAGCGGATGCCATGGCCTTGCGGATACGGTGACAGAGATACCACGCTGTCTTGTAGCTGATTCCAAGAGTGCGCTTAATCTGATTCGCGCTCATGCCCTTGCGCGCTTCTACGAGAAGCAGAACGGCCATGAACCATGTTTCCAGCGGAAGATGTGTGTCATTGAAAATCGTTTGAGTCAGAACGGAAAACTGATAACCGCATTCGCCGCATTCAAACTTCTTTTGTGTCGGAAGGTCGTAAACTTTCTTGCTCTTACAGCGCAAGCATTCAACACCCAAGGGCCAGCGCAATTTATTCAGCAACTCGCGGCACCGTTCGTCTGTCGAATAGAGAGAATTAACCTCAGGGAGTGTCATGGCTAAAACGCCTCCAAAGAAAGCAAAGAGTCCATTGCAGAGAACGTCTGCGCGAAAACTGGCCGCAGGGCTGAGAAATGAGCTTTTGCAGAAGTTGCGGGAGAGAAACGCATTGCCGGAACCACGTAAACCGAAGAAACCGTGATGTTTAGCTCTACCATGAACAAAGGATAGCAGAATGGCTTACCTTCGTCAAGTAAATAATCATCTGGTTAAGTGCGCCAAAGAAGGCCCAGACTGCGGTTGCGTAACGGAATGTAAGTTCAAAGCGGTCATCCCATCCGTTCAGGGGCATGGGGAGTTGCTGGCTCGTTACGAATCAGCGGTTTGGCTGGCTGGTAACGAGTGGTCTACGGAAGATGACAAGGCGAAGTTGGTTGAACTCCGCGCCCAAATCCTTCACCTCATGGGGCGGAGAGTCTGAAGAAGTGAGGCTCGGCCAACTTACGAAAGAGTTTTACAGATTTATGGACTTGCAGGCTGCGATGTTGAATCGTACTGGCGCATCCTCTTCCCCAGAGAAGGACAAATAGCGTGAGCCTGCCTGTCACAAATCGCGGTCGCCAATCTAAGCTAATTCCCAAAACTCGCCATCAAATCCGATGGGACGATGCGAACTATGACTACCTGCTGCAACGTGCGGAAGATGAGGGCGTGTCAGTCGCTGTGATCGCCAACGCCATCATTCGGCGCGAACGCTCAAAAGTTCCACGTGGAATAGAGACATCGTAAAGGCATCACTTCTTGACACACCAGCCTAACTAACTGAAAATCAGACCATTCGCATGAATGCTGTCCGTTGGCTGGGCGGCTCTGAATCTCCCGGAAGAGTTTAGGGCCGCGTAACATGCGAGAATTTTAGCCGGATGCCATCCGCAGCAATGCGAAGCCGGTCGCCCGTTAAGCGATGCAGGTAAATGCCGAAACGAGTAGCAGAAAGCCGCGAGGCGAGCAAGCCAAAGTTGAGGATGTTGGTGGGCAGTTGCAGCGTGAATCATAGCGATTCAGGTGTGTAACCATCCGGCGGCTGTACCCTTGCAGGCTCAAGGGTCTGAACCGCGCAGAATAAAGCGGGGCGACCGTAAGGCGCATGGGAGGGGGATAGTTTGCCCCAAATAGCGGTAATCAATAAAAACGGCCATCAGGCTTAGCAAATAATGGCAAACTGCTCAGTCTTAGAGCACTTCCAAAAGCCAACAGATAGGCGTGTGCGAAGAATAAAACGTTCTGGCGCGCAGAGCCTGGTCAACCGTGGCATGGCTTATTGGGTGTTCGAAAACATTCTCTTGCAAATGTTCGAAGTTAGGCGGCAAGTCTTTGCCAAGGCGGGCAGTAATCCAACCTATTGTCCGCCTAAATCATTCATTCCAGACCGATTGCCCCCGAACATCGACTCCATGCTGGGCATAATCGTAGTGGGGATTCCGCGTAAAATCCCCAATCCACATGAGATAAGTCCATGGAAAGACGTTGGTTACGTAGAATATGGCCGAGAAGGAAGTGGGGCAAGGTGAAACTCACTCCTGAGAATAAGAACGATCAATCGTCGTTTCGCGTGGGCTATCAGCAGCAGTGATGCGCTTCCATTCATCAGCAGCTAGCTTGGCTGGCTCTGGCGCATGAGAAAGATATTCTCGAAGCTTGTTTGGGTTTATCGCGCTAAAGTTATTCCATTTCATCGTTTTGCAGCTTGCGCAGCGGCGCGGTTTCTTGTTCATCGCCAACCAAAGATGCCCACAAACAAAGCAACCGCATACAAAACAAATCTTCTCTAATCCCTCATGAGTGAATCTAATCTCATTACTGACCATAACTCACCTGTTAATGTAACGTGGCAGACTATTGTCCCGATAGACCAGTCCCAGTATCCCATTGGCTCAGAAGCAAGTCAAGAAAGTCGCCCGCAAAACGCACTTCACGATGAAAAAGGAAATTTCGCTGTTGGAAACCCAGGTGGGCCGGGTAGACCGCCTACAAAGCGCATTTCTGACGCGTATCGGCGCATTTTGAATGATGAAGGCGCTGACAAATATGCTGCTGTAGTAGCAAAAGACGCGCTAGAGGCCGGCAAAGCGCGGGATAGGCTGGCAGCTATTCAAGAACTGACGGACCGCGTAGAGGGCAAGGCAGTGCAATCCATCCGTCATGCTGGCGTATTCATGGTGATGGCACCTGGAGCTGAGAGTTTGGCCGCGCTGGATAGCTGGGCAGAAGATGAGTAGACGCGCGTCAGGGGCCGAAATTGAGCGATTACGTGCACTTATACGCGGCATGTCGAGAGATTCGGCCATCTACAAGCTATTGCGCGATGAGCTGACGGTCCTTGGCTACTGGAAAGCTCGGCCCCGTGGCAACCCAAGGGCAGGAATGGCAGCGGCTAACTCGGGATTTAGCCGTGCTTAATACAGACTTAGCAGTGCATAATGGCACAAAAGGACGCATAAATATGCAGCAATCATGGGCTGGCGACCCTCAGCGCGCTCCGTGGGATCAGCAGCCCGTTCGCTGCGAATGTCTAACCATATTGCCCACATCATCCCCTCACAGCTCAACCACACGCCAACAAAGGCCATTACAGACGATGATGCCAGTTAAAACGAAAGAATGCTTAATTCCCGGTACCTTTCTTGGCCACCGGGGCGGGAAACCCCCAGAGGGGTCGGGAAATGGCGGCGCGGGCTATACCCGTAGAGTTTTGCAAAATTTGAGTTTGGAGGTCTAATGAGGCTTAGATTCTGGAGATGGGCACACAGGCGGGCAGAAGCACTTTGGCACTGGATTTACTACAACAAGCTGCCGCAGGGGAAAGCTGAACGAGCACGGGCTATTGTGGGGCAGAATCGGACCTACGGTTACACGTTCAAGTACATGACAGCGGATGGCAGGGAGTGTGACCCAAACATCAAGGTTTACCGTGGGGGTTCAAATGGCTGAAATCACGGCATTGAACGGGGCACCGCTGAAGTCTGAAGGCAAGAAAGCGACCCTGACGCTTGAGTACGAGCTTGCTACGGGTAAGCTGGCAGTGGGCGGGGAAATGGGGAATTTGGACTTGGCGTTGAATATCTTGGCGCAGGCGACGAGGTATCTGGAGAACCAGTACAGGAACCATCAGAATCGGTTGTTTCAGGCGCAGGAAGCACAGGATGAGCGCTTGGCGAGGATGATACAGCAGTAGTGAACGCCTACAGCCACCTGAAGGCCTTTAGACACCCTGACGTGCTGCATTCAATCAGCAATGGGGTGCCGGGAAGGTTGCCGCATGTTGAGTTGATTTTGGCGGACCTGTGCCAGCAGAGCTGTAAATTCTGTGCTTATAGACTGGAAGGGTATGCGCCGAATCAGTTATTTGATGATAAGCGCATGATGGCGACGGAGAAGGCGTTAGAGATTGTGGATGACTGTGCGGAAATTGGGGTGCAGGCGATCCAGTTTACAGGTGGCGGGGAGCCGACGCTGCATAAGGGGTTTCAGCAGGTAGTTGAGAGGGTTTGGCAGCATGGCATGAAGTTTTCCCTGGTATCGAATGGCGTGCAGATCACTCCAGCGCTGGCAAGGTTAATTGTGCGGGCATCTTGGGTTCGTGTCAGTCTGGATGCGGCTTCAGAGGAAACGTACTGTTCTGTTCGTCGGGTGCACAGAAGTCACTGGCAGAAGGCTATGGACGCCGTCAGGTATCTCCGCAATGCGCGTGATGAGGCAAAAACCGACTGTGTTATTGGCGTTGGTTTTGTTGTAACGCCACATAATTGGCAGGAAGTAGCCAAGGCAGCTGCACTCGCAAAATATCTTGGCGCTGACAATTTCAGGATTTCAGCCCAGTTCTCGAATGAAGACGAAACGATGTTTGAAGGCTTTCATGCTGAGTGCGCGAAGCTGTGTGCCGAGGCAGAAGGATTAAGCAATGAAGGATTCACGGTATATAACCGATTTGGAGATCGTCTTGAAGACCTCAGAATGGGTTCGCCAGAAGACTCTCTCTGCGGGTATCAATTCTTCACAACCTATATCGGGGCTGACCTCAACGTGTACCGCTGCTGTGGGTATGCATACAACAGTCGAGGATTGGTTGGCAGCATCAAGGATCAACGCTTCAAGGACTTCTGGATGAGTCAGGAGCGCTTTGATAACCAGATCAATTTTGACGGCAGAGGGTGTGAGCGGTGCCAGTTTAGAAAGCAGAACTCTGCTCTGGCCTATGTGCTCGATCCGGCTCCGCAGATGCATGAGGCGTTTGTCTAGTGGCGCAGCCGGGAATGCCGATATACAGTCGGGCGCAGGAGATGTATTCGCTAGTTGAGCAGGATGAAAAGCTAGATACCCATGCTCATCTGCCATTTCTTAAAGAACATGCCAAAGGCAACGTGCTGGAAATAGGCGTTCACTGTGGAATTTCTACTACTGCACTATTGGCAGGCCTTGAAGAAAACGGCGGCCATTTGTGGAGCGTAGACGTTCACCCAAGCTGCCGATATGTCTGGTATGGGCATCCGCAATGGACATTTTGCTGCATATGGGGTGAGAACTCATGGCCTTATGTGGTGAGCTTTGATCTTGCCTTTATTGATGGCGATCATAGTTACGAGGCAGTTATGGAAGATTTAAAACATGCCTATGTGCAGATGAATCTTGGCGGATTGACTCTCTGCCACGATTCCGATACGCCATCATTTCCCGGCGTGAGGCAGGCCATTGATGAATTTTGCAATAAGCATGGCTTGAAGCACGAACTTCGCCCCGGCAGCCACGGCCTAGAGGTTATTTACGTCTAAAACAGATGTTTTCGTTCGCGTCTTTTCTTCCAACGAGCTGCGCTTAGGCTTTGCTATTGCCTCAGTAGCACGCTGGAGGCTGCAAAAGGATTGTAGGGTGCACATCGCACATTGGGCAGATGGCATTCAGCATGATTGGTGGAAGGGACACCGAGAAGGCGAATGGGTATGCAGTTCTGTCAACACGCCAGAATTCCCCTTTTCCACTTTTAGCCTACAAGAAGCCGAGAAAATTTCTGTTTCCGACCCCTACATCATAGCCAATGATGACGCGCTAATTTACGGGCAAGACTTCGTAGAAAACGGCCTGCGAATCATGGAAAAGCACCCTGATTTTGGCGTTGTCTCAGGAGCAGTAACGAATGGCGATCAATTTCAGCTTGACGGGCCGGAAATTACCGAAATTCACGCGGTTGGTGGTCTGGTTTTTCTGAGAAAAGGGCTTGTAACTGAATTTCCGCCGCTTGAAGACTGTTATTGGGACGTAGAACGCCATCGCCAGATCATAGCGAAGGGCTTCAAGAGTGGATACACGAAAATGTGCCCCTATCTGCATATGGGAGCGCAATTTTCAGTAGCAAATCCCGCGTTTTTCGTAGGAGCATGACATGCAATCTGAATCAAAAGACGTAATTCTGTTAGCGCAGACCGTCGCTACTGCCAGCGGAGTTGGCGGGGTACTGAATGTCCCCGACGGATACATTGGCGCTATCATCTGCATTCAATGCACCGCTGCCAGCGGAACCAGCCCAACGCTTAACGTATTTATTCAGGATCAAATATTTCCCTCTGCGGCCACGGTTGATGTTGCCTTGGGCAAAGGCACCGGGACAGTGATTTTTGACGACTTTTACGCTGCTACCCAGATCACCGCCGCCGCTACCAAAATTATGCGTTTTACCAGCGGCAGCATGGTAGGCTCCCCCAATAATGCTGCCACTACCAGTTGCGACTATGCCATTTCCGATGCTGCATTGACTGCTGGTTCGATGCGTCCCGGCCCGCTGGGAAACATCTGGCGCGTGAAATATACGATTGCAGGGACTTCCCCATCGTTTTCTTTTAACGTGACTGCCAAGTTGATTGCCTGGACGTAAATGGAACGATTCAACATAAAAGCCGACCTGGCCGACTGGAAGGCGAGGCGTCATAGATGTCGCACCGATTTGCGATATTTGTGCGGAGTTCTGAATTACAAAGACGTAAGGAAACCGCATCGCCTGCTAGTCGATCATTGCCAGAAGTTTGAAGGCGGCGCTGAACCGCTTAATGTCGTGCGCATCAAAGATGGATGCGGCTATAAGCCTGCCTGCTCAATGTGGGAACTTCAGGGTAAACGCAAGCGGATGAACCTCGTGACTCGCGGCGGATTAAAAACCACGATCATCACTCAGGCGCACACGATTCAATGGATTATCAATTACCCCGATGTGAGGATTCTTTTGGTTTCGGCAAGACTTGAACGCGCCAAGGACTTTTTGAAGGGCATCAAGGAATCATTTCAGAAGAACGTGCATTTCCGCTGGCTTTTCCCTGAATACTGCCCCAAGAATATCGGCAACGACAAAGTTGAAGATTTTGGCGACAGTGAACAGTTTACCGTTCCCTGCCGTCAGACGGTAGGCATTAAGGAACCAACCTGCCGCGTCTCCGGCGCTGATTCGTCTGTAGCTGGCGGTCACTATGATGTCATCAAAGTTGATGATCTGGTGGAAGATCAGAACGTCAGAACACCTGGCAGTATTGAGCAGACAAAGAAATTCTTCGGTTCACTGAATCCCTTGAAACAGGATGACTTGATAAACCCTGATGAAAAGGGCTGGATTGACCTTACGGGAACGATTTACAGCTTTTCCGATTTGCATTTCAGTATCAAGAGCGAGGAAGAAAAGAAGCCTGACGCGGAAAAGCAGTGGAGCATTCTCTATATCCCTGCGGCGACCGATTATGGCACCGATAAAGCCGTTCCCTGGTGGGCCAACAGAATTTCTCTCAATAAATTGAAAAGCATCGAGACTGATCCCGCAGAAGGGCCCGGGGTTCTCTACCCACAGTATCTTCTTAAGCCACTTCAGGACAAAGACGGCCTCATAACAACCAAAGAAGACATTCGCTGGATTTCCCGCACTTATCTCGATCAATTAAAACCGCGTATCAACTGGAATTGCACGATTGATCTTGCTGGCATGGGAACCAGCGCCGGAGCAGACGCAGACCATGAATGCCTGAATCTTCATGGCTGGGGGACAGACGGGAGATGCTATTTCGACAAGATTTTCTGGGGCCGTCTCGATCCTGAAACGGTAATAACTCGAATGTTCTGGATTTTCAATTACTGCCCGCGTTTGATGTTTTTCAAAATTGAGGCAGAGGCTCACTCAAGAATTCTCGCGCCGTTCCTGCGGAAAGAGATGGCGAGACGGGGGATTTATCTGCCCATCATGGAAATCAAGCGCGACAACACGGTCTCCAAGGTTCACAGAATACGCGGGACGCAGCCTTACTGGAAAAACGGCGCTTTTGTATTTGCAGACGACATTCCCAAAGATACGAAAGAGCAACTTATTTTAGAGGCTCTCTACTTCCCCAAATTCAACCATGATGACATTTTAGACACGATTGCAGATGCCTTGCAGTCGAGAGACGGCATCACTTCAGACGTTGAAGGCCGGGAAAAGATGAATCCCATAGCGCCTGAATCCGATTACCGCGAATGGAAAGGCATTCCCGTAGCAGCAATGTCATGGGAAATGTTGCAGGGCATGGAAGAGCAAGAGTTTCAAGATGGACTGGCAGCAGAATTCAATCCTTCAGCGAGCATGTTTAACGCATAATGGCGACCGCACCTGTAGTCCCAGAAACCCTGCAAATCACAGGTAATACAAGCCTCACCACGCAAGAGGCTACTACCATCACGCCTGTAAACACGCAGTGGACGCCTGAGTTTGCCAAAAAGATTGCACTGGCCGACTTCCGTAAGGCAGAGACGTTCAGAAACCAGAACCATGATAGACGTTTTCGGGAATCGAATCGCCTGCTCACGGGCTGGACGGAAAAGAAAGTTTGGGAAGGAACGCGGATTCCCCGCTCTGCTTTGCCTGTATTTATCGCATTGCAGGAAATTCAAGTCCTTCTGCCGCGCGTTCTGGCAGTCATTTTTGACGATCCCGAGCCGTTTGAATCTTTTCCCGAGCCGGGAAGCACGTTGGCTCAAGCTCTTGCGGTAAGACAGCTTTTGAGTTCGCAACTCAGAGACATTGGCAAGCCGGGACAATTCTTGACTGCCCGTGAGCTTTGCAGGCGTTCGTATGAATCTGCTTTGACTTACGGAGCAGGCCCGATTGAGTTTGGCTGGTGGCAGCAGGCAGTAGACCGCCAAGTTTACGACCGTATGGCTGTGGCTGATACCGTTACGGTTCCGCATCCGATTACGGCTGAACCTGTACAAGTTCCCAACGGGCAGATGCACTTTGAGATTAACCGCAGGCAGGAAAAGTATCAGGTGTCGCGGCCCTATGCTCAAAATGTCCAAATTGAAGAGTTCTATATCGACCCGAATTGCCCGAGTCCCAACCCGCAAGATGCTCTCTACACAGCAACGCGGCACCTGATACCGATTCGAGAGATTAAGACTTATGCCAGCCTGCCGGGATTCAGCGTCCCCAATGACAAAAGTTTGATTGAACTGGCGCACATGAAAGCCGCAACGATGGGAGATACGACCAAGCAGATGCAGGAATCGTATCGCGGCAACATGTACACGCCCATTCAAGATCAATCGGCAGACCCGGAACTGTTGCGCGTGGAAATGATCCGTTATTGGAGGAAAGACCGCTATGTATGGCTTCTGGGGCGCGAGCACGCTATGTGCAATGAGCCAAATCCTTACGGCATCATTCCACACATCAACAGCTTTTACACCAATTACCTGGGAAGATTCTACGGCTTCTCGATTTGCGACCTGGTTGAAGGCGATCACAAACTAGCCCAGAACATCATCAATAACCGCGTGGATGAATTGAACCTGATTTTGCATTCTCCGATTATCAGGAAACGCGGGGCTTTTGTCGGCGCATCAGGCAGACGCTTTCATCCCGGCGCTAACTGGGAAGTGTTGAACGATGTTGAAACCGATGTAAAGCGCATGGAAATGGGGGCGATCAATCCTGCGGCATTTGAGGAGGTACAAGCCCTTGAGCAACGTGTCCAGAAACTTACTGGAAATACAGATGCAGCGGCTTATGGGGTGGCGGCTAGCGGCGGAGATAGTTCAGCACGCACAGCGCATGGAATCGCTGCTAAACAATCGGCTGCAAATTCTAGAGTTGAATATCAGGTTGAGAACTTTGAAGACCAGTTTTTTGAGCCGTTGCTTTACATCCTTCTCGCGCTGGATAAAAAGTATCTCAACCCGCAGCAGTTGATTCAGTTGATGGGCGATGACGGGCAGTTGATTGAACTCGATCCGCTCACGGTTTTGAATGCTTCGGTTCGTTTTGAAGTCAGAGCTTCTGCCAAGATGCGAATGAGAACATCCATGCAGTCAGGTGGATTTCAAGCTCTTGCCCAGACCTATTTCAATCCGGCTTATGTTTCAGCCATGCACCTAATTGGGCAGACGCTAGATACTAAAAACTTTGACCAAATTGCCTGTGACACATTCAACATTCCAAACAAGTCCCTGATGCGGCCCATGACTCCGCAGGAACAGCAACAGTTGCAGCAGCAGCAGCAAATGGAGATCATGGCGAAGATGCAGCTTCAGCAATCTCGCCTTGACCAGCAGAGTGAAAATCAGGATGCGGCAGACGAAACGGCTTTGCTCAAAACTTTGTTTATGAAGATGCTCACGCCAGAAGCGATTCACGCGCTATTCGTCAAGCAATTTGGCATGGAACACCCTGCCCAGACCGCAGAAAAGTTCGCGCCTAAGCCTAAACAGTTAGCGGCCAAGAAATGAGCGCAACGCCTGAAATACCACTTTCAGAAAAGGCCCAAGTCTACCAGTCAGAGACTTTCAAGGAACTGACCGTATTCATGCAGGAACAGGTACAGGCGGCTTTTGAGGATATGGTAGGCAATGTATCGAGCGACCCGATGACGTACATGCGCTTGCAACTCAGGTGGCAGCAGAGAGAAGCGATGTATCGCGCCATGATGATTCAGGCTGAAGACACAATCAAGGCGCACGAAGAAGAATTAGAGCAGTTCAAAAGAGATTTTGAAACACTTTCAAGCGAGGCACAATGAGCACAGCGCCAACAGTACCAGCAAGTCCCGCAGTTCCGGCAGAGCAAGTAACCGTCAACATGCCAAAAGAGCAGATTGCGGCGGCAGTCCCTACACCTGCCGCTCCTACTCCCGCAATTCCGGTTGCAGCAGAGCCAACGCCAGAGAATCCGGTTGTTACCAAAGACCTTGGCGACGGCAAGTTTGAAGTCAAATATCTTACAGGCGAGACGTTCACGGGAACCGCAGCGGAAATTCTGCCCAAGATTGGCGGAGCGCATGTAAACACAAAGCTCTGGGCAAAGACGGAGATTGAGAAAGCGAAACAACCGCCTGCGCCTCCAACTCCTCCTGCACCGCAGGTTTTCGCCAATGAGGAAGAAGGCCGCATTGCCAAGTACGTTACTGAACTTCAGGCAAAAGAGCTTGGCTTCCAGACGGTTGACGAATACAAGGCGGCATTGGGAAGAATCCAGCAGAATACGGAACAATTTGCAGGGCAGAACCTTTCCGTGATGTTCTCCGCTGCTGCGCCGGAATTCAACGCTACGCCAGAGAACTCAGAAAAACTGTTGAATACCGTGGAAACTTTGGGCCTAACCCCCTTGATGCTTTCCGGCGATACTGGGCAACAGCTAAACGCTCTCAGGGCCGCTCATGCCTTTGCCCTACAAACCAAGGTATATGAGGCAAAGCCAGCGGCACAAGCAGCGCCGATAACTCCGATTCCTCCGCCTCCGATACCGAGCACAGGCCCGGTAGACTTGAGCACGGTGCCCGATGATCTGAAGGTGGACGTGAACATGACGAAAGATGAAATCCAGCGGAGAATCGACCTTGCAAGGCAGAGGAATTATATTTATTGACTTTGGACAAAGTTTAGTAGCAGAATCGGTTTAGCTACCTATGAAAGCGTTCCTTTCATCCCGGCAGCTATAAAAATCTAACAAGCGTCCAATCTGGCGCGAGTGTTCCTCGTTGCGGGTTGCAGGCAGTTTCAGAAGAGTTCCTTCTGTGACGGCGAATTGAACATCATTCCCGACTCATAGGAGAAATCTATGTCTTACGCCCCACCGGCGAATACCACTCAATCAGCAGGCCTAACTCATCAGGCCACAGTCTATTACGACCGAGTAAAGCTCGATCGGCTTGAGCAGATGTTTCGCTTTGCCTCGATCTGCGAACCTCGCGTCATCCCGCAGGGTTCAGGCAAAACAACCCAGATGTACCGCTTTACTCTGCCGGGCGCTAATACTACGCCTTCGGCGGAAACTGTTGGCACACCGTTCAATCAGGCCAGCACAACGGTTTCGGCAACCGTCGAGCAGTTCTCAGATTTCACCAGCTCATCCGAACTGCTGATCCTTACCGACATTGCTGCCACCACCGAGCGCATGGTTGATGACGTCTCCTACCGTGCCGCAAAGACTGTAGACACGCTGTACCGCAATGAATTCGATTCCAATACCGGCCAACTCTTTGCCACTATTGGGACTGCGTTCTCAGCAGCCGATGCCCGCGCTAACCGTGCTCAGCTCACCGGCAGAGACATCCGCCCGCGTGCCGGAGGGGACTTTGTAGGAATCATCCATCCGTTTGTTTCCTATGATCTGACCTCTGACAACACGGCTGGTGGATTCATTGATGTCCTGAAATACACCGATAACACCCGTCTGGTGAACTCGCCAATGTACGGGGAAATCGGCAAGATTGCTGGCGTAAGGTTCCTCGAAACCACGAACGTCAACACTTCCGGTACTGCCCCTTCAGTTCTTTACAGCACTTACATTGCTGGCGACGGCGGAGTGGGGATGATCGACCTGACCGGCAGAGGCCCATCAAAGATTGTTGACCCGCGCAATGAGCAGATGCAGGTCAACATCATCAAAGGTGGCCCATCACCGGCTGACCCAGAAGGCAATATCGGCCAGTATGTTTCTTACTGGTTTGCAACCGTGGCGAAGACCCTGGATACGACCACACCACGTTTCCGCATTGTGACTGCGGATTCATCGCTCGTTTAACTCTTGAGCCGTCCCTGACGGTTTGAACCGAAATTTAGGAGATGAGTTATGGCATCAGTGCAAGGTTATTACGTAGCAAAGCGGGCGACGAACCTTACCAACCCGACTTCTGCCACCACATTCCTGCAAGCTGACAATGCGCTTAAATCGGCATTCGTCAAACTTGTGGGCACCACAGGCGATACCACAAAGCGGATTTACGTTTCCGCCAGAGGCCGCGCCACAACCGGGACCACATCAAACTTTCTTGCCACTCTTCAGTTCAACAAGAACGTGAATGATCTGACCACAACCACAGGTTCAGCGACTTCGGCCAACAACACAACCGTTTTCGCTCTGACCAACCGTTCTCTGGCTACGATCACGCGGCCATGGTTTATTGACGTGCTTCTGATCTGGGATTCAACCTCTCAGCGTTTGTCAGGCACAGCGAACGGATACAACGCTGAGACGATTGAAACGGCCAACGCGTCCATTACGGCGCTAACCGGCGTCGATCTGACCACCGGAACTTGCGGGTGCATGGTGTCTTGCATCTTCGGTTCAACCAATGCTTCCAACGTGGCAACGCTGGATGACTTCTTCGCGGAGGTGATCTAATGGCGCGTAACCTTCAAACTCCAATCATCAAAGCGTTGCAGACTTCCGCAGCGCAAACCGCAACCACGCAAACCACCAAGTTCACGCTGCCTATTGCCGATGCGTACACATTCTATGTGAACGTAACGGCTGCAAGTGGAACCTCGCCAACGCTCGACATCTGCTGGCAGACTTCCACTGACGGCGGTACGACTTGGGTAAACGTCCCATGGCGGCATACCCAAATCACCGCCACGGGCGTTACGTTCCTGACCGTTCGCCTTGGCATTGGAGTGGGCGAAGTAGGGGCTGAGGGCGCGGTTGCCTTGACCGGCGGCACGCTGGTTAAACCCGCAACAGTGGACGTGAACAATTGCCGACTGAGTTACACGATTGGCGGCACATCGCCCAGCTTCACTTTTACTTACACGCTGTTTGCGCTGCCTCCGGGCGCACTGCCGTTCGCATGATAGTTCTGGACGTTCCTAAATCGGTAGAATCCGCCAAAGCCTCTAACCGGGTGATGGCGGGTTCTCCGCTTTCTTCAGTTGAACGCCATCAGAAAGACAAAACCGGATACAAACGCGAATATCAGCAAGCCCTTAACGCCGATGCCAACCAAAAGGCTGCTGAATCTGTACGAGTGGACAATGGCAGACCACGTACAGAGCTTGATGCTTCCATTGGCATTCCGATTACCGCAGAAACATTCATGCGGCGACTTTTACAGCTCAATTCATCGTTCTGGTTTGAAAGAGCGAATGCCGATAGGGAAAAGATTGGGATATATCGCTTAGTTGAAGTCTCTGAAACTTTCCCAGAAGGCAAGCAATTTCTGATGGGATTCCATGATGGCATCATGCCTGAATTTTTCCTGCAAGAAAAAGAAGATGACCGCGTAATGACTATTGGCGGGCAGACAGAAGTGCATTATGGCGGCTGCAAGAAGATTCTGAGACAAGGCTACCGCACGATCCTGCAACGGCTTGTCAGGGCCGGAATGATTAACCTGGCCGCTGCTGAAACGATTTTTGGCCCACCAAGCTATGACTCGGCTTATTGGGCCTTACTAACAGGGAGACGAAGCACAATATGAAAGAAGAAACCACGCAACCACAAAAGTCCTTTACCAATGAAGACCTGTTCGAACTGATGGCCGAAATGCAGCGGCAATCCGATGACCGCATGATGAAGGCGATCACGGAACTAAAAAAACCACTTCCCCATGAGCAGGCCAAGATTGACAAAGAGATCGAGCTTGAACGGCGCAAGCGAGTCGCCAAGATCAAAGAGGCAGTAGCCTATGGCCGAACGGAAAAGGAAACTCAGTTCCGCTGCCAACATATCAAGATGGCCGAAGGCATCATGCCGCAAGGCCATGCGTTCAGGGCACAGGTTAATTCTGATAACTGTTTCCGGCCTCAATGCATCCGGTGTTTCAAGAGCTTCCCGCCAATCAAATGCACGGATGAGCAGTTGAAGTCTGGCACGGCGTTACAGAACGTCAAGACCGGACTAACGGCAGAAGTTCTGTTGCAGTGGCACATCAAAACCCATCCGAAATGCAAAGACTGTCTTGCTGGCGGGTGTGCAGTTGGCGACCTTCGCCAGATGAAACAGGGTTATCTCGATCCGCCTCCAACCGTGTTGCCTGATGGAAAAATTGCCGCCGAATCTTTAGCGGGGTGATGTATGGCAAAACCAAATGCTTCAGCTCCTCTCGGAAGTGGCGGGAGATTTGCTGCTCTCAAGCAAAAGCTGTCTAGCAAGCCGGGAGTAACTAATCCCGGTGCGCTTGCTGCCGCCATTGGCAGGCGTAAGTACGGCGCAAAGAAGATGGGCGCGATGGCTGCTGCTGGGAAAAAGTAATGGCTCTCCTCAACGAGAAATTCAATCAGCCCACGCCTAAGCCAGTAGGCCCGCGTCAGGCAGGGCAGACTGTAACAAACCCTCGCGCTTTGGCGGCGATTGCGATTAAGAACTCACTGGCAAACAATCAAGTCTTAAATCAGCCCAGCCCCTTAGCCCAAGCCATCAACAAGCGCAGAAAGAAAGCAGGATACTAAACTGCCTCCCGCAAAACTTATTAGCACCAGTCAGGGATTTCAGGATGCCAAGGGCAATGTTGTCGCTCTGGGGTTGCTGTCTCTAACCCTTTCGCAGAATGCCGAGGTCACAGCCACGGGCGGACAGATAACGACTGCCCCACTGTACTTCCCATTGGATGCGAATGGGAAAATCACCACAACGGCCATCTGGTTCAACGATGAACTGAGTCCAAGCGGAACCGTTTACCGGGCGCAGCTTTATGGCTCAAACGGCTGTACGCTGATTCAGGACTTCGGCTATTGGTCGATTGCAGGGGCATCGGCTGACTTAAGCACAATGATTCCTGCCTCATTAGGAGGCCCATCGGTTGCTGGCGCAGTGCTGCTGAATCCTTCAGGCAATCAAACAATAACGACTGGCAATCTCACTCTCGCCGCAGGGAAATTAATTTCTGGCAACGTTGACAATATTTTCGTTGTCGATGGAGTAGCTAATACCACCATTGCGGCGGCGATTACGGCAGCAACGGCAACGGGTGGAGAAGTCTATATCCCGCCTGGTAATTACACTATTTCTGCTTCCATCTCAATCCCATCAAATATTACGCTTCGTGGCGCAGGGCGCGGAATTACGACGCTTACCACTACAGGAACGAATTTTGATGTTTTCAAAAACGCTGGGGCTACCAACTCAAGCATTATCATTCGAGATTTGACTGTAAACGCAGCGAGTATTGTCTCCGGGGTGGGGCGCACGGCTTATTTCAAAGGCGTCACGAAGTTTGAGATTAGCGGGTGTGAATTTCTCAATTCTTACGATCATGGGGTGTGGTGTGATGACGGTTGCGCCAAGGGTCGTATTCACGGGAACATTATTGACACAATCGCCATCGGTAGCTGTATTCTGCTCGGCAATGGCCCACTTAACGCACTAGTGAATGATATAGAAGTTACAGATAATTACTGTGCCAATTCCCTTTTGGCCGATGGAATATTCTGTATCGGTTCAAAGGTTGGAGCGGCTTATGGCACAGCCCGCCTCACTATTAAGGGGAATATCATCGTCGGATGTCATGACACGTCCATCGAGTGCTCAACATCGTGTCAGGACGTATCAATCGTCAACAATACGGTTCTGATGCCAGCGGTAAACGGGACAACGGGAATCAGCAACCGTTCTGGCTTCGGTATCAATATCAGCGGGAACGTGGTTTTTGGCACGAACAATGCGACTCAGATTTGCTATCTAATCTGGAATCAGGCGGGCGACAATACCATCAATCAGAACAGTTCCGTGACAGGGAACATCGCCTACAACGCGCCGACCGGCTACAAGGTCACATGCCCCGCTGCTGGCCTCGACAACTTAATTCTTGCAAACAATAAACAGTTCAACTGTGCCACTCCCTACAGCTTCAGCGGGAACGAGACAAACCTATTCCGCCTATTGAACGACGACGGCATAATCCAAACGCCTTCAGCTACTCCTCTGCTGATTGACGCGACCAATAGCGCGCCGCGTGTGCAGAAAAGTGGTGGCCCGACTTTCCTGTTGAGAGATTTGGCACAATCCATAACCGCAGGAGGGTTGTGGAGAATCGGAAGCTCTGGGGCTGCGTTTAGTCTGGATATGAATACAGCAGCAGGTGGAGATTTCTCAACTTCCGCTACGCCAATAAATGTTGATGCAAGCAGCAATGTGTTCCTGTCGCAAGGGCCGCTTATTCTGCGCGGTACAGACGGATTCCAAGTAAGGAATGGACTTTTAGGCAGATGGTTTAGTGATGCTGGTGTAACACTGAAAGCACAGATTGATGGCTCTGTGGGTGATGCACGATTGCGCAGAATCAAGGCCAACATTGGCACTGCTTATTCGGGGGCTGATGCGGCGATTGTGCTCTCGGCTGGATGGGGAACGACAGCCACAAAGTCTGCCGCTACGGGAACTGACCAAGCCTTTGCGTTCATCGTCAATTCTTCCGGCACAGGCCAATTAGCGAACCCGACAATTACGATCACATGGAAAGATGGAACATGGACAAATAATCCCATTGTGGTTGTGCTGCGAAATGACATTATCAGTCCATTCAACACGCCGCCTCACACCTGGGCAGCGACAGCGACAACCCTGACCATAACCATGAACGGAACTCCGGTCGCCGGAAATTCTTACACGTATTATGTTCACGTAATTGGACTTTAAATCATGAATGCTACTCTCACATCTTGGGCACCAGGAGCATTGCTTTTAGGCGCGTCTGTTACGACCACGGTAACTGTGGCTGGTGCAGCGGCGGGAATGGCTTGCGTGGCAACGCCATCGGGTGATTTAGGTGCTGGTGCGGTTTATGTGGCGTGGATTTCGGCACCAAATACAGTGAGCATCCGAGTAACTGCCGTGATTGCCCAGACTCCGGCGACTCTAAATTGGCAGGTAAGATGTTTTCCATAAATGCTAATGGCGCGCAAGGCTTCCGCCACGGTTGAGAGGCTGATCTAGGAGAACCAAGCGGTCGCCAAATTTATCCCGAAGTTCTTGGGCAGCAGCTTCAATATCAGTGAG
>Ga0247669_1000190_pt1 | contig 30380 bp, 40 predicted proteins | sample CNK10_metaG_FD_182734 | JGI IMG/M metagenome (GOLD analysis project Ga0247669, IMG submission 182734) | Soil microbial communities from Purdue University Martell Research Forest, Indiana, United States - CNK10 | ecosystem: Environmental > Terrestrial > Soil > Temperate forest > Bulk soil... | reverse complement strand
GCATAGGATATAGTTCCTTGATGAACCCCGCAACGGTATCCTTGCCAGAACGTTTCTTACCCACTAGACCAATAATAATCATATATTAGTTGTTCTCCTTCCTAATGTTCTGTTTGACTTCGTGCCGTAGTGTAACCAACTGTTGTGCCTTCTGATGCATGGCCGCGTAGTATTTTTCCTCTGCCATCCAAAAGTCTTTGAACCACTCAAAATCTTTTTCCCTGGCCTTCTGATGTTGTAACTTGAACGCCTCCTTATCCTCTACCCGTTCCTCCATTACCTCTTGGAAAGCACAGCAATTAACATGGGAGTAGCGTTTAAGGTGATGCTCGGTGAAACAACTACCACCCACCATGTGGAACAACATAGAGCAGGTGTCCCAAAACATCGGAAAGCCCTGATGGAATTTCACTGAGGGCATAAATGGGTCCACTGGGGAATATTGTCCCGTATCACTGGTTGCAAAAGGGTAGGCTGAAACTATCCGCTGGCGTAGCTCGATACAGTTCTTAATCATTAGGAAAGATGTATGAAGCCGCTCATAGGATATTGCGCCCGCGAACTCATTCCAGATGACCGGGACAAATCTACCAGCTATAGAGGTGGGAAAATCGAAGTCCTCGCAGTCGGCATAGAAGATGATATCGGGGTCTAGGATGGTTAGCTCACCCACGTTAATCTCTACCATGTTACGTATCCACTTAGCGTGGTGCATCCTCTTATCATGGTAGTGGCGAACTCTATAATCGTGTTCTTGGCATAGCTTATCTATTACGTTGTTCGCCTTAGCTGTGTTGTTGTTGGAGTAAACATGAACGCTGGCGTTAGGGAACCCCACTCGGAGAGTCTCCAATGTTAGTGTATTCTCCACTATCTGGTTGTCGTGCGGGACCGTCACTAGAACTGCTATGTTGTGGTAGTATCCCTTCGGTTGGTCCTCGGTGGATTGTGACTGTGGGAAGTTCACAAGATTGTCCCCCTGTTGTGATTGTGTTTTGTTGGTGTCCATTGATTTCTATCGGTTTACTGTTTGTGTTGGTTTTCTTTAAACTATAATATCCCTCGCAATTACCTACCCTACCAGTCTCTACTAGTAGGTTCATACACTCTTCAAACTGTGACTTGTTGAGATCCTTAGTGAACATCCACCATAATCTACGGTGGGATATCTTCTCTTCATCCCCCAATGCCCTCTCGATATCCATGCAGGATTCATATAAGGCATTCCGGCCTGCTGATGCGAACGCTTCGTGCATCCTCATCTCAGTCTTGCGGAGAATATTATAGGCTCGTTTAAGTATCTCTAGGGTGATAACGTTAGAGGTTGTCTGCTCAGAGTATAACAATGTCATCGCCAACTTAAACCAGTGGATATTCTTTCTACCATAGTAGTTGTCCAACCTGGGATCTCGGTTGAGCCTGTCCGAATACATATCCCCTGACTCATAAAACTTCTTATGGTATTCAGCAGCATCGGGGGCCAGCACTATCTCACCAAATACGTTGGTCAACGCTTTAACATGAGCGGTCAAATCTCGTAAGGCTTGCTGTTGTGTGATATCCAAGCCGGGGAACTGTCGGAAGAAGCGGGGCTTGTCAGCATAGACGAACACGCAACGGGAACTCATACCCTTTTTGAGTATCTTACTGTTCATCAAATCCCGTAGACTGTCCTGGGTGGTTCCTGCTATCATCGATAGGCATATATTAACTATCTTGTCCTCACCCTGATGTTTGGTCTTATAATGTAAATCGTGGCCATCGTAACAATGAACTAGGACGCTAACCATATCATTGGTGTTTTGTGCAAATAGAACTTCTAGTTCCTCTATGAGAAATGAACACGCACAGTAACCGTAGGATTGCTTAACCCCCGTCTTGGGATGGGGCCTAACACACACCTTGATGTTCTGTGCTATATGTTGTGTTAATGATTCCACCGTTGTCTTATCCGGATTAAACGGTATCAGTGGCATCTTAGTTTCAGGATTCAAAAGGTAGTTCGACTTAATTATCGCGCTCTCCTGAGCTATTACCCGCCCTTTACCAGTAGATGGAGGACCCACTAAAATGATATACTCACCGGGATACAACGAGAATGAACAGGGCAACATTGTTTCAGCGTCGGAATACATCCATACCCGACGTTGTAACGCAGAGGATATCATGTGATAAAACCCCCAATCGACATACTCATCAGGTGACTCTATATCTCTCATATAGAGCCGCCAACGGTCCAGGTTGGTCAACATAAGTTACTCTGTAGGGTCTATAACTTAGTGACCGATAAGCACTATGTAGTTGGGATGATTGTTGGTTATCTCTATTGCTTGGTTCAGGTATTCAAAACTTCTGCTGCCCGCAGGAGCTAGGTCCCTTACAATTACTTTTTTATGCTGGTTGCTTTTAGCTATTTCTTGAAGTCGTTCAATTAATTCCTCTATGGTGGTATAGGCTCTTTCGGTTTGTAGTGGCATAATGGTATTTCATAGCTATCCGTGTTAACATCGATTAGTTCAGTTCTAAGATTTTCATCTCACCCCAGGATTCTCCTATTTGAATTTCTGATTTCATAGAGAACTTTTCACCCCGTGGGGATACTAGTTCTCTATTAAAGTGTTTACGCATCTCATGGGCTACAGGGATATAGTGTTTTGGATCATTATAACACTGCACCAACATACTGTCATGGTTGTTCTGCATCACATCAACACCAGCGGTGTTAAGGAGTTCATCTCCACGGGATATCCGTTCTTGGAACTCGGTGATTGCATAGTTGGTTATCTGGCCCACTGTAGATTGAGACTTGAAAGCATATAGTTCCTTATACATCCCCTCTTCTATCCGTTGGGTTATCACCCTGGGGTGGCCGAACAAGTTGCGTAGTATGTTGGTCTTTTTAGCTTCTACTATCGTATCACTCCACCATTGAGGAAGCTCGGGGAATAGTCTCATCCTGGTATCTATTACATCCTGGGACTGTTCAATGGTTAGAGCCACTGCACCATCGGATTTCTGTAGGGTATTCAATCGGAAGGCGCGGGCCTTGGCATCATAGTTTAACGAGTGGTTGCCCTGTTTGGCTATGAAGTAATAACGTTTGTCACTGTCCCAATCATCGGAGGATTTAATCATCTTAGCAACCTCTGGCCATAACTTATGAACCGAAAGTTGTTTTACAGTGAGCGGGATTAACTCTCCCAGGTTCTTACCTAATACATCCTCGAACTGCTTCCTAAATACATGGAGTCCCAGGAAACAATGTGGGTTCAAACCACATAAGAAGATATCCCGCAACTGTCCAGGGCGGCAGAGGTAGGCAACTATTAACGCTTCCGCTCCACTCTGGTCGATTTGGAGGAAGATTTTACCTGAGTCTGGTATAATAACCTTACGGAGTAGCTTTTCCCAATTTTGTAAATTGTCCCCCCACCGCCGTAATAGTTTACTACTCCCGAGTCGCATAGTGATTGTCTTACCGAGGCGCCAAGAAGTAGTAATACGTGGCTCAGTTGTCTCTTTGTTAAAGAGTCCAAAATAATATCGAGGTTCAGCTTTCTTTGCTTTAACACCAACCTTACTGATACGCTTTTGATTCCCGCGGTATTTAAGTATGCAATGAATAGGAGGGATATCTCGTTTAAGCAGGAGTTGTAGGAGGGTCTTTTCCGCTGTAGGGTCTTTGTCAGGTTTTTTAACCTTAAGGTCATCATATAGATACTTGCTGACTTGTTGCCAGCTATTGGGGTTGAGTTCCTTGCCGGTGGTTATTCTAAGTATCCTAAGCAACTGTTCATTCCACCGTTGGTGGTAGTCCACTATCTCTTTTATCTTATTGGTGTCTAATCGTATCCCTTGCAACGTCATCGTGAGATACGGCACCACCATCCTATTAGCCAACTCAACACTCTCCAACGCTTTAAGCCTAGTTGCGTGTTCAATAATCCTGGGTTTAATCTGTATAAGGGCAAACACATCCTTACCATTGTATTCGTAAAGCTGTTGGGTTTGTATGTAACTATGGGGTTCAAAGATGCCTTCATTCTTATGGTAGGGTAGGTCGGTATATAAACTAAGACAGTGGCCTAAACTTTTTTCGACCTCAATATAACATCTATTATGTGCAAGCATTGTGTCGAACACAGGCCCAGTAATTGGGATGCCATATCGGTAAGCCAACACAAACAAATCAAAAGAACTGTTATGAATGACAACAGTATTATCACGAAGTGCAATAGCCAACGCTGCAATAAGGCGATGGGTGTCGCCATAATAGTATTGCTTCGGTTAAGATAAGTCTGAAGCATTGGGACAACATATATGTCAGGCACCTTGATTTGTGTAGTGGACTGCTCATAAAATGAAAACCCAAAACAGGTCATTTGCAGGTTCTTGTCGGTTTCGATATCGAAATAGAAATCAGTGCCCTTGGTAGTGGTTAACAGATGGACCACCTTATCTATCTCTGGCCAGAAATGATAATTAGGTTGAGGGATATTAACTCCGCCCGTTGCTGTAATTCGTGCCGCCTTCTTGATATCCTGTCGCATCCAAAAGCGCCAGTTCTTACGTTGAGTCTTGCCATGAGTAGTTTTCCCTTCAGCAGTTTCACTATCATCCTTCTCATCCTCATCATCTTCTCCACTGAAGTAATCTCTTCGGTCGTCAGCATCTTGTGGTGCATAGGTTGCTATACAGGTTAGACTTTGACGGTTAGTAAAAGGTGCACCACGCTGTTCATCCAGGGATACGTCTTTTAGATAGTAGGGGAGAGTTCTTTCACCCAGGAGTAAAAGGGTTTTCGTGCCGTTTAGAAAGGGTTGGTTGAAATCGTCGAGGGTGCGAACCTCAATAGTTCCACGATGGATGGAACTATAACCACCGGCGGCTAACGATGAATCAAAATAGGCTCCTGATAACCCACTGATAAGGTCGTTCTTATCATGGCGACCACGGCGGTCTAAGATAGCCGTTAGCCCTGAGTAGGTTAGGGTGGGGAGGGATCTCATATAGAAAGCTTAAACTTATAGTTAGACTCAGAATCCATACTACCCCGTATTCGTGTTGTGTGATGTGTCATTATCCATTTATATCTTCCATCTTTGTTCACACTGTGAAATTCAATCTCAATCTGAGTAGGTTCGATATCCAACAGTTCAATCAACACGAACATTTTTTGATTACCCGACATTGCACTAGGGAACCTAGCATCTATAATGTTCTGTAGATAGTATTTAAACTCTGCGTTTATTAGAATGTCATCCACCATACTAATAGAGGGACCACCACAGAACTAAACTCCTATGGTGGCCCCAATGTTACCTAGTTGTTAGAACGCCACGCTATCGCTAGCCATGGTATGTTCCAAGTCGGCTGAGTTGAACCGTCCCACCCTATAGTTGTTGGCGGTTATCGGTTTGTTCTCATCATCCAGTATAGGCTCCTGGGTGTTGTCATCTTTGAGGACCACCGTATCAGTTGACAGGCTGACCTTAGCCGCTTTCCCGATATACTGCTTGGTGTCGGGGCTGACCTTATTAATGGTCATGGGCAGCTTCAAGGTTTTGTGCAGCGCCTTCAACTTGGGAAACCCATTGTCCCCCAATACAATCCAGTCGGTTAACTGTAGGCCGGTGATTTTGACTTCCTTCCCGGTAGCGCCATCCTTAACGGATTCGGGGGAACAGATTTCCCATTTAAAAACCAACATCGGATTACCTTTCTTCGATGTTTGTTTCTCACAGGATAAGCACCGTATGCTGTAACTCCCACTCTTCAGGAATGGCCTTCCGCTAGAGGATACTTCCTCCAGATTTACTACATCAGTCTGTTTTGTTTCTTCACTCATAACTTACGTTAGTTATAGGTAGTGACGATACCAGCGTTCACGTAGCTCCATCTCACCATCGTGGTGAAGAGAACTAGTAAATTATTAGATAACTATTAGCCGTGTGGCTAATTACTTCTTACGTTGCGTAGAAGGTGTCCAGCCAGTCTTGCGGAGGGTGCCATAGACATAGGCGTTCATCCTCTTACCCTTTAGACCTTCGGACTTAGCTTCACGTTTCAACTTTTGTTCTAGTGCTTTGGGCATAAAGTAAAAGTGGGCCAGTAGATAGTAACAGAAGGACAAAGAAACCTATCCACCAACCCACCAAAGTACAGGATAGGGTGTTAAAAGCTAACTAATGTTCAGTTTGTCTTTCCGCTGATGGGCCTGCTCATCACTGTAGTTGTGGCCCTCATAACGTGCTCCTAACTTCTTCATGTTATGTGCTAGGGTATCCGCCCTGGATATCCCACAAGCTTGGCGAACACCTTCCATATAGAACTCAAGGTCCCCAAGTTCTTCGATGACGTTCTCGATATCCAATGCCTTGTTGTAAGCCACCACCTTCTTAACCGCGTCAATCAGTTCCCCTGCCTCACCAACTATCCCAGTGGCCATGTGCCACAGGTTGGCTTTCTCATCGGTCATCTGTTCGCGGATAATCTTCCCTGGTTTAACCAGCTTATTAACCATCTTAGCATGTTCATCTTGTAGTGTCATATGTTGTTTGTGTTGGTTGTTGTTATTTTTGTTTCCACCTAAATCTGTTTTTCTTGATAGAGTCTTGTGTGTTCAATTCTGTTTCCATATCAAGTCCTCATTTTCTTCTTTTAAAGCACTTAAGTTTCTACTAATATAATCATGCAATCTTCTACCTTCTGCATTGGTGTAAAACCAATGAAGATAGTTGACAGGAACATCCTTCATTAGTTTACCCTTATGCTTACCAAATGGCATGGGGGAGTCATCGGTTAGTTCATCACCATTGGGTATAGGTTGTGGTTGGGGTGTGAAGTTCCTATCATCCTTATCAGGTATTGCTTGCATGTTCTCCACATCCAGAAAGTCCCCTGTAACTAATATAAGATCACTCTTAAATTTTTCAAGTTTGTCTGCATCAGTTACTCCCAGGTTATGCCCTACACAAGTGAAGTTACCATCACTTAATGTGTCCTCAATAAACCCTAGACGGTCAAAAGCTGCCATGTAGAATGTTGTTCCTTTGGGTAGGGTTAACTCTGCGATAGAAGCCAGCTTCTTTAGTGCATTGTTAAGCTGTTCTTTGTGTTGCTCATCCGTTACCGTAACCGTTGTTTCATCCATAACATCGTTCTCATCCTTATTTTCCATTGGTATAATAGTTCTCTGCTGTCTTAATAACTTCCGCCATATCATTCCCCACCAACCGTTCAGGGAACATTTCAAGCGGAGTCTTAGCTGATATTATACCGTCCGAGTTAGTCTCGAACAGGTATAACATCTTTCCATCCTTGTCCTTTCTAACAGTGGTAAAGAGCACCATTAGAAGTTCCTTCTCAACCTTACCTTCCCACTCCCGGCCACCAACTTTTATCCTGCGGGCTGCTGACTCGCTGCCGTCGGGGGATGGTATCTTTACGATTTCATCGATAGCGGTGAAGATGATAACTGAATGGTCATTCTTCACCTTGTCAAGAAAGTTACCGATGGTCTTATTGTAGTAGGAGTATATGTCATACCCCTTGAAATTGGTTTGGGAGAACCGTAATAGAAGCTCAAAATACTTGGTAAGGCTTTCCAACACTATAACCTTCACCGTCTTATCATCCAGGCACGCCTTAAAGTGTTGTTCACACTCCGCAATAGATGATGCATCCATCACCTTAAACTTATCAATGCCCCGGAACGGAAAGCCCTTGCGCTCCAAATCTATTATTCGTGTGGTTTCAGGGTCAAGGTTACGTAAACTAGTAGATTTACCGCTGCCGGATGGTCCTACTATACCAATCAATGCTTTGTGCGCCATAACAGTTAGGAACGGGAAGTCAACTATCGTGTTGGATAGCAGGTCCTATGAGCAGGAAGTGTGCCAAACTTCTTAATAGTTAACAGTGATTTATTTATTAGTGTCATCCCTAGTTGTTGCCAGGGTTAGCCCTCGGTGGTAATGGTGGTATCTTCACACCCATATCCTTTATTCTGGTCAACATTTCATTTCTGAGGTGTTCTGCAAATACGGCTCCCATCTCTTCTGTCATCTTAGCAGCAGCTACACTGATGAACTCAAAGGTTATAAAGGCTCCAGCATAGAATGCCATCTCGGTTTCCTTTAGTTGTATGGGACTGGGGTTTTTAGGCAACACATCCTCAACATACTTCTCGAACACAGGGGATAATATCTTAGGTAGTGGGGGGTTCATAATATGGTTAATCTTTCTTTGAGATGTCCTCATCTATCATTGCTAATGTAATAATTCCTCCAAAGACAACAATTACTAATCCAACTATTAAGCCTACTACTTCGTTGGCAGTAATAAAGGGGTCATCTTTTCTATCAGGTCTAGATAGAAGATAGAACATTAGTTCGGCTATCATCAATCCAAAGAAGATTATGCCGACTGAGAATACATAATGTGATTTAGGGTATTTGTCTTTCATGTTGGTTTCCTTTTGTTATTCTCGGTTAATCTCCATCATCAGGACAAATCACAATAACGTCTTTCATTTCATCATCTTTATGTTCAACATGAGAAACAAGATATTCAACTCCATCAAGTCTAACTACAACTCTTCTTTCATGGAGATTCTCCATCTTAGTTAACATTTTAAATAGAGTTTCAGTTCTCATGCTCATGTTGGTTTCCTTTTGTTACTTCTGCCACTCACTGGGATCATATACCCGTTGCTGGTAATGTGTTTCGGCTATCCCATCCTCATCACTTGTGTTACCACCCGCTAGACACAACGGTAAGAACTCACACATCCCGAACTTACCATCACACTCAGTGTAGTTGGGAATAAAGAAATCCTCTACAATATTCTGCCCGCTTCGTCCTTGTATCCTGGTGGCCAGATATCTTTGGAAGCCCTCAACAATATGTTGCACCGTATGGTATAATCCATCCTTGAACCTCTCCATTGTATAAGGTGAGAACTCAATAGGTAATGAACGGCGGAACTCATTCTTGTTGGACTTGCGTAAAAAGATTCCATTGACCATACATTGGACATCCTCTGCGGGGAACAGCAATTCCCATATCATTTTATACATCATCAACTGGGGAGATATACAGTATGAGTCGAGGAAGGTTTCGGGGTAGTATGAACCTGTAGTCTTGTGGTCCACTATCACAGGTATAGAACCACCGAACACTCCCCTAAAATCTATTGTCCCACACATCACAACATCAACCAGTGGGGTAGAATAGTAGGGATAGGCGAAAGAGATTTCTAACACGGGGTTGCCATTACGGTAGAGCGGGGTTAGTGTTTCGCCCTCCTTCTTATAGTAGTCGGCGTATTGCCGAAAACATAATATGAGGTGGGCCGTGTTACGGTAGTCACTGTCGGGTTTAAAGATATCATCCTGGTTGTAATGGTTGAAGGCGGCATCAAGACATTGTTCCAAGGGCTTACCACTATACCATAGGGCTAATCCTTTATGGAAGGCGGTTCCATATTCTATCTTGAAATCCTTCTGTCCCTCACCCTCTACCAGTCCACGGATTAACCTGAACCAAATATAACGATGGCAGTTGGACTTCTTATATAACGAGGCATCCATCCTCATTATGTATTTCCCTGATGGTGTGCGTTGGAGATTAATAATCATATTACAAACCACATCCTTTCTTTGCACCTTAATGCTGTCCAGCACCCACCACTCTTAACGTGTTGTTGTTTACATCCCTGGGGGTGCTTCTGACAGTGATAACAACTACCGAACCGCATCCCCACATATCCCGGTGGGAGTTGTTTAACGGTTATACAAATAACCACTCCACTAGTGGAGGCAATCAACAGGTTGCGGGGGCGATACCCATTAATCCAATTATGTTCTTTGGGTGGGTAGATAAAGGTTTTCAATCCCAACTCGTTAGCTATCTCTTCAGCCCATATATCCACTCCCCCTAGATGACAATGCCCTGATGACATACCAGTTACCACCCCCTGTTTAGTAAGGAGGTCCCTGATTATCATCTTGGCTTTCTGTTCAGTTTCAGCAGTGAACTTAGCAGCTTCACTACCTACGATTCCTATAATCATTTTATCGGTGTTGGTATGTTGATATTGATTCCATGTAACTTAGCTAACTCAGCCATCTCCTTCATCAAATCTTCCCGGTTACTCTTCCGGGTTGCTGTTCGTTTGGTATTGGCCCGCTGTGCTCTATCAGGTGCGTTGTCCAATGACACTAGCTGGTCCCCTTCATCAACTTCTTCCTCCACTACAGTGGCTATCATAAGGTAAGGCTCACAACGTTTACGGAGTTCCTCATCGGATAGCTTGGCTAGTTCATCAGGGCCTATGCCGATAAGGTCTTTGATTGTGGCCATAACCTACCTCATCATCCTGAACCCATTAGACTCCAATGCAAGTTCGGTTTGCGGGCCGAGGTCATGGGCTATCCGGGTTAGCCACTCTCTATCTTCCTCAGATAACATAATGTTCTCCTTCTTAAAAACATCCATATCCTGGGCAGTTTGTATCCACGCTAGTAAATCTTGCTTCCACCCCTTACTACTATCTGCGGGCGCAGAGTTGATATGGGAGATGGAAGGTTTGAAGTAAAGGAATATGCCGTAGTCGGTTTTGGAGATGGTTATCTTACTACGGAGTAGGGCATACTCAACACCCTTCTTCAAATCACATTCGGCCAACCATTTTAATGCATCGTTGGCTTTGATATACAACGTGGATATCCGCAGGCCAACCACTGAGGAATGTATCTCCCTGGATTTACCGTTGGCTATCATCTCATCGAACACACAACGAAACTGTTCTGCGTTGGTGGGACTGTAGCTACTACGATTGGATGGGTTATCCTTGTTGTATGCGCGCCGTGGTGGTGGCATTGGTGAACCTGATTCTAAGGACTCTATCTTATTATTTGGCATATGCTACGGTGTTGTTTGTTAATGTTAATTTCTTTATTGGTGTTAACGGTTATAGGTCTAAAAATAGGTAGCAGGGCAGTTGACTAGACTACCCTACTACCTACAACACACTAACTTTTTACCATTACCTACTACTGGGACAAAAACCGTGGTTATGTTATCTTAATCCTACCATCACCCAAGTAAACGTCGAAATAAACTTTTGATGATGGTAGTTGTTATGACAACCTAACCGATATTAGGCCGCCAAAGCTTTGCCAGCTTCGATGAGCAGGTTTTGACCCTTCATTAACAGGGCAGCGCGTGCTTCCGGGTTCTGTTCTTTGTTCGCTTCCGCAAAAGCTTCCTTGGCTTTCTTGAATAGTTGATTTGGACTCAACTCACGAACTTCCGGGCGCCATGCTTCTGCATCCGCTTGGGTGAATAGGATACCCCCGGCGTGCTTCTGAAGTAACTCAGCGGTCTTAGCAGCGAGTGCCGACCCTGTAAGTTCTTTGGGCAATCCGTTCTTAACCTTGGTGCGGATACGGGCATCCACCTGGGTGTTGAGCAGGCTCAATACCTTCTCACTACCATATGTTTCAATGGCCGCGTCCAGGGTGTTGAACACAGGCACCGTAAACTTGAAGCCCTTGAAATCTCCTTCTTTGAACTCGTTAACTTCAAACTCAATGGGCACAACGTTACCGTTGGCGGGTGCTGTGGTGGTGGGATTCTCTGCAACAACTACTTCACTCATATTAGTTACCTTTTGGTTAATGTTTTAGTTATACTGTTTACTGGCTATTCCAGCAGCTACCAACTATATAGCAGGAAGCGTGCCAAGATTTTTCAACTGTTACGGGGTTAGGATATCATACAACCCAGGATGATTATTACTACTGTTAGGGTTATCTGATACAAAGGGAAGTCCCTCTTCTTATCAAGGTGATAAGCATAACCATAGAAGAGGAACCACATAACTATAAAGGTGATGAGGCGTTGGGTGGTCATATCATATCTTTTTGATTATGCCATTGCTAACATCCATTGCTATGAAGGTGGTAAATGTTATTTCAGGATAGAATACCATCTCGCAGAGATAAGCACCCAGGTGATTACTAGTATCCGATAGATACTTTGGGTCACGTTCTAGGATGCGACATATTTGATTAGGTGGTATGTCGTCGAATCCTAGTGTGCGTGGTTTGAGCATTACTAACATATCACCGACTTTTGGTTTTAGTGGTTTCATTACTGTAAATCCTCCTCTCCTATATCATCTATCCCAAATGTTTCGTATTGTAGTTTAAGATTCATCAGTTGTCTAACGTTCCCCGATAGCTGCCATCCACCCTCTTTATTGAGAGAGGATAGCTTACTATAGAACTCCTGGCCAACATACAAGGGGATATCATCAGTGCGTTGGCGTAGTGGTTTAACATACAACTTAAATACCTGTAGGCGTTCATACAAATCTAACCTGAACTCCTTCTTAACTATCATCTCTCTTAGACTCCTATGGGTTGCTGCCACTATCCTACACTCCACCTTCTCATCTATGTTACCCCCCACCTTACGGAAGGTCCTATGCTGGATAACCCTTAACAATTTGGCCTGTAAGAACATGGGCATATCTCCTATCTCATCCAGAAACAATGTGCCCGCCTTTGCTTGTGCTATTAACCCTATCCTATCACGTTCGGCCCCAGTGAACGCACCTTTAACATGCCCAAACAACTCACTCTCAAATAACGTATCTGTTACAGCGCACACGTTAACTGCTATGAAGTTGCCATGCCTATCACCGTGGATGATATTGGCTAGTAGTTCCTTCCCGGTTCCACTCTCACCCAGTATCAGAACAGGTTCCTCACGCCTGGATAAGATAACCGCTTTATCTTTTACCCGCTGAGTATCACTATCCACTGTGCGGAATGCTTTCAACGCATGGCGGTAGTTCATTACGTTGGGCGGGGGTAATACTCCATTCATTACAAGGGTTTTAATCATGGGAGTATCCTTACAGGTTTCCCATAACTTATCCTGTTCCGCTTCAGAAAGTTTGGTGCCTTCGGGCGGTATTGATGGTAGGTTGTTATATGGTGTAGTCATTTGTTGTCCTAGAGATTTCAGTGTCTATGGCTTTTATGGCGTATCTATAATAGTTTACTCTATTCTCTGCTTCTGCAACAATAGCTACGCACTCATTTCTTTTCTTCCTTAGTTGTCTAAGGTGTGATATTATTCTCACCCTTTCTCTTTTAGGTAATTTCCAAAGTGGTGTAGTCATTATAGTTGTGTGTTTTCATCCGTTGCTTCGTTGTATATCTTCTTAATTACGTCGATAAACTGTTTAATGTTCTCTTCAGCTTCCTGTTTAGTTTGAGCTATTTCTGTTATAGTATGCAAACCCATACAAGCTATATGCATACCTGATATGAACGCATGTTCTCTACCTGGCATATCCTCATCAGATACATGAAAGACTTTCTGATAATTGTCTATGAACTTATATACCAGAAGTTCAACTTCGATAGGGTGGGGCATATTAGTAGAGTCCAGTGTAGTCGGTTAGTTGGTAAGGTGATATTCCCCACTGTAGCATCATAATATCAAATGCATCTTTGCCCCAGGTAGAAAATTTTAAAGGCTTAATAGTATCTTCATTAACCTGTATCCTACCTTCTGCTATAATGCAATCTCTACCATTCACAATTCTACTAGGTGTTGATATCCTATATCGTGAGTGTTCTGGCATCAGCGCCGGAATATAATACCATGTGGTGTTGCTAGTCATTAGTAACAGGGCACACTTATAATATCGTGGACTTGTCTTTACTGTTGGTATTCCTACAGTCATCATATGGTGTCATCCTTTCATTAGGCAGCGAACGTATCCGGATTAACAAACCTATCCAGTATCTTCCTAAACACCTCCAACATGGTAGCGGGGTCACTCTGATTAACTACCCCTATCCATATCGGATTGAGATCCATATCCTCTGGTAAGGCAACATCCTCTACCTTATCCTCTCCCTGTGGTGTTCCATATGCCTCACGTTGTATCCGCTTTATCTCCTCATCATCCCCTTGTTCTTGTATTGAGAACATGAACCTCCTTAGCATGAAATTGGAACATAGTGCGATGGCCAACTTGTTGGTATCAAACAACTCACCAAACTCCTTAGCCTTAACATATATCCGTTGGCGTAGACCCTCACCAGGGTTATACATATCGGACACATTATTAATAATCCACAACTCCACTGAGTAGCCGCAGTTCTCCATATGTTCTATCATGGCGAACGTATAGGCTCCCCGGTAGAAGAATGCATTCTCATCAGTGAAACAACTATTACTGATGTTGAAATACACTGATTGTAACTTCCGTCCCGTTGTTATCTGTGCACCATCTTCTATGGGAGCCTTCTCAGTAACAAACGTTTCAGGTGTTGCTCCTGTAAGATGGGCTGCAATATCCACTGCGCCCCCGGCTACATCATGGCGTAGCTCAGGTTTATAATCTTTTATAGGCATGACACAATCAAACAACTCAGGTGGTATTCCACGTTGGAAGTTCTTCAATCTTGTTATACCCTCTTCCCATCCTTTCTCCAACCATCGTAGTGCCTCATTAAAATCATGTGCACCACTCCATGGTTTAGTTTGTGCCCATTCATCCCGGCGGGATGATAGCTCACTGCATATCGGATTAGGTTTACCATGTTTAACTACTTCCATGAACTCGGACCAACTGTCATGACGGTGAATCTTATTATTAGTGTTGTGTGTTGTCATAAAATCTTATCTCATAAGGTGCTTTTTGCCATTCAGGATTAATTAAAAAGGGACATTGGACTTGCCAGCCCCCGTTGATAGTTGAGATAGTGGTGTTCCTACCGGCCTTGCTGTATTCTTTGCATCCTTCCCCCACTGGTCTGGACACTCTATCCTACTGATATCCTCATCCTTCAATCCCTTATAGATATCCATACACAGTATCTTGTGGATACCCCACTTGGGATTTTCCAATAGCTTCTTAGCTATATTAATGAGGTTACGTGTCGATATCATCACGCGGACCTTCTGTTCTTCTGCCTTCACACGCATAGCTATTATCATGCTGTGCAACTTCTGCATGTGACGTTCAGTATATTCGCCGGGGTCCTTATAGGTTTTGTAGAGGTTACTGAGTAGTGCCCACTCGAACTCAACATCATAGTCCCACTCCACGAAACTAAACTCGTTGAGTAGTGCAGCATCTTGGGCCATTCTACCGACATACTCTCTAGTGGCACCTGTGCCCCATGTGTTCATGGTGGCCATAACAAGCAGGTCGGGATTCACTTGTTGTAGACCATAGGGCATCATTATATGGCCAGTCTGTAATGCCTTGATAATCATCACGATGTTCTCGTTGGAGTTATCCATCTCATCCACTATCAACAACCAGGGAGTTGATTTAACCTCACTGGGTATAGTGCCCTCTTTGTTATCATGGCGGTAGCCCAGGATAGCATCTGTCCAGGCACCACTACGATATTTACCGTTCGCATCCATGAACCCTATCAAGTCATGTGGAGCTATTATCCGGGTCATCTGCTTAATAGCTATGTTGGCTATGTTAGCCATCTTAGCATATTGTAATGCACCCAGTGTCTTACCACTCCCGGTTGGCCCTACACAGCAGCACCAACAACCTGCCTTTAATATCCCGAACACATCGGGCATCTTATTATGAACAGGTTCATTGATATCCCGTAGTTCAGCGGGTTGTTTGCGACGGTCCTCGATGGTTATTAGTAATCGTCCTTGCTTACTGATGATACTGTTGACTATCTCACTGACTTTGTGTTCATCAACGGATTGTTTGGGTAGCCTGGAGATAACACGGTTGGATATATCCTCGACCATTGCATCATATGGTGAGGGTGATGGTGTAGTAGTAACTGGTGGTCGCATGGGATCACCATCTGGTTTGTTCATAACATTCTCTGGTAATTTGGTTTCGGGGTCGGGTGGCACTGGTGGTGGTTGTGGTGCTGGCATAACGTTGGCTTTAAGTATAGCATGGTGCATTAACCAGTTCGAGAACATGATTGTTACATCAGCATCTTTAGAGTTAGTTACACACTCCTTATCGAACAACGCGGACCCATCCATTATGATAGTGATATCACGGTCCTTAGCATCGAACAGGAGAGCAACTCCTTTATTGAACTCAGCAACCACAGTGTTATGTGGCGCTACTTTACCATACCATTTGAAGCCTAACTTGAAGGCTATGTTCTGTAATTCAATCCAGTTGTCCTCAACTAGAAACCTGGCCTTGAATTTATTCCTGCCAAGGTCGGTAGTGTTAACATTGATGGTGTTGTCCATATACTATTTAGTGTTTTAGTGTGTTGTTAAAGGTGGGGGTAGCAGATAGAATATCACAACTACCTACTACCCCCGTGTTGGTTACGGAAGGTGGGGTTTATCAACCATACAACGGTTGCTCTCATCCGCTGTTAGGAACACGCAGAGTAGATAGCTTTTGGTCACATAAGCCTTATATACTCTGTGGCTCCCATCGATTAAAACTGACTTGTTGTAGTCCTGGGGATAGGGCACCACGATGATATCGATATCAAAGTAGGTAGTCTTGGACTCATATAGTTCCTTGATATTCTCCCAAGGTGCTGCAAACACTGTTCGCGGTGGGCTACTACGTAATATCCTCCTGGCCCTATTAACGTCCCAACTCCACTTGTTATTGTCATCATCCAAGTAATCGAATATCTCGACCACTTCATAACCTGGGGGTGGAACTACTCCATCCTGGTGTTGCTTATCTGTAAACATCCACGGCTCTGTTAGCTTAGGAGTGTTGTTATGTGCTGTTGTTTCATCCATACTGTTGGTGTGTTGTGTGTTGTTGTTATTTGGCATAGTAATCTGGCAAGTTATCCACTGAGTCTAAGCCTTCCCCAGTGATACTATCTTCTCCACTATCCGCTGAGTCCAGGTTGTTATCACCTGGCTGCTCTTTAGCTTTCTCTTCAGCGATAGCTTCATTCAAATCATCACTCTCTTCCATGTTAACATCATCACCACTCTCCTTTTCAAAGAGGGTAATGAATTGCTCTTTCGCGGTAACTGATTTGGAGATGCATTTGGTTTTGCGCTGCACAACCTCTTTTACCCTATCCTCTACTGTTCCACTATACCAGAGTATCTCCTGGGTAGTTGGTGACAACGATGTTAGGCGGTGGCCCCGGCCTAATGCCTGCACCAAATCTATAGCACTCCATGTGGGTGGTAATATGATGTGGCGGGGTTTAGTAGTTGGTCGGTCATGGTGTAATGATAAACCAACACCACCACTCTTCATGGTGAATAGGATGATATCGGCTGCCCCGGATTGGAACTTGTCAACGTTGGCTTGTCTACTAGTGTCGGTCTGTTTCCCAACGATGAAGGCTATCCTATCCTCTGGAAACATATGCTTCCTAATTAAGATACGCCACACTTGCCGTAAGGTTTCAACATAGTTACTGGCTATGATAACCTGTTTACCCTCCTTCATCCTTATGATAGCACGTTCGGCCATCTCCCCACAACGTATGAACTCCGCTTTCTGCTGGAACTTCTGCATTGCTACCCACTTCTTAATCACACCATAGTGTTCCTTACGGATGTGCTTAATCTCCCATAGTTCCCTCAGATAGTCTTGGTATGCCTTATCATATATAGCACGCTCTTCCGAGGTTTTGAACTGAATGCTCTCGCAGTTGGTTTTGGTGGGGTATTTGAACCTTACATTCTTCAGTTCAACGATATAATCTTCGATGTTCTCCCTGAGTCGTTGCACCGCACTAGGGCTATACTCGTCGGGTCGTTTAGGATACGCAATATCCCGTAACAGAGAACTAACTATCCCCTCTGTGCAAGGTAACGCATTGTGATTAGTAACCACCCCACACCTAACAAGGTGCACAGCGGCATCACTAGGGCGCTGCCATGGTGTAGCAGATGCTCCTATCCACTTAACATCCTCAGGAGCACGCATAATCACGAAGGATTGCATCGACGAGCTATTCTTTATCTTCTGTATCTCATCACACACAAGGATAGCGGGTCGCATATGTGGATACCATTCGGGAATAATAGTTGGTTCGCCGTGGATAATCTCTGTCTTATACTGTAAGAACATATCCAGGCCATCCTGATTCTTGAGTTGTCCATAACTCATTACCATTACAAGATGGGATATACCATGCTCCTTTAAACAGCGTTGGGTAGGTATTTTTAAGCTTTTGGGGGTTATCCATAATACTGGTATGGGATTGATACTCCCTGGCGGGGGAACTAGGTGTCCACCGTCGGCCAATGCTTTTAGGGCATTAGCGGTGATATACATTTTACCCAATCCGGTAGAACCCCTTAATATAACTCCCCGATAGCCTTTGGTAGTCAACCGTTCAACTATCCTGTTTCTGGCATCCTGTTGCCACTCTATCTCCTGCACCGTGTCCAAGGTAGCAGTAGCGGCAGCGTAGGTAACTTTTAGTGCGTTGAGGTCCATAGGTTATGGTAGTGGTAAAGGTTGGGGTCGGGTGTGATTCTTAATAACTCGTTGAACATTATCGTGGACCACTCTATCCATTTCAGCACGATGAAGTTTTATTTGATACTTCACATGTTCAACTGCTTCAGTGCGATCAAATCCACATTGAACAGCTTCTATCATGCTGGTTATACCAGTGTATCTTCTAACAACTGTTCCTCTCATTAACTGTAACCACAGCTTGTTATTCATAGTGTTATCCCTTCTTAATATTATTGAACATGGTGTTCAACGTGGTATCATCCATACTCGTTGATAGCATTAGCCACACTGCTTCGGTTACACCCTTGTTGGCCAAATCTTTTTTAACCGCCTCTAACTTGGCTAGCCGTTGCAGGCGATATTGTTCCTGGGCAGCGTCAATACGTGTTACAGCCTCTTTACGTTTATTGTCGCATAGCTCCCAATCCTTTCTACGCCAAAGCCTATATATCCCGGCGGCACATGCTGGCATGGGTTCATTATTGAACCCTATTGTCCACGCTTCATTCTCAACTACCATACCCGCTCTATCTTCAGCCGGGATAGACAATATACTATGGTAGAGGGATGACTTATCACTTATAAACCCATAGGGTCTATAGCCTAGAAACAAGTCAACAAAAGTTTCCAGGTCCAATGTTATTGTAGCACTCATAATGTGATATTAACCGATGTTATTATGATTGTATGTTAGGGCCACTGTCCCAAAATAGGACACCCGCTCCAGGGCGAGACTGGCCTACCCTGCGGGAGCAAGTTCCATACCACCGCTGCCATTAATTAATATATCAACGTTAACAGTTAACCCACCCCACCACCTAACGGTAGTCAACGTTATCGTGCCGTCTTATACTAAGGTGGATGGATTACTTACCGTAGTCCAGGCCGATGGGCTAGGGTCAATGTATTACCAGCGCACTATAGCCTACCTATATATCCTATATATCCGTAAAACTACGTGTGAAAGGGTTGCACAGTAGGTGTGCAAAAGTTGCTCAGTGTTAACCCCCTGGTTATCAATAGTTTAGGTGGGGCTGTGCAAAAGTTGGACACTAGGCGCGCAAAAAGTGGACACTTCTGGGGTGTAGGTTATGCTCAATAGTTGGTGGCATAGGTTATGCTATATTGAGGGCAGCGGATTAACCGCTAGCGGGATTAACCCGCTGTTAGTAAACCGTCCGAAACACACTAAACGTATGACTACTGAAACAACAACACCAACCACTCCCGCCACTGTTACCCCTGAGGTTAACACCACTGAGGCGGTTACGCTCACCTACAAGGAAACCCCTATCCGATTGACCCGGATGGAAACACAAGCCAAGGGTGACAATGCCCCGGTAACTTATTGGGGTATGGACTTGGTTCAATACGGTGACAACGTATATACCACACTGTGCACCCTACTGGGGAAAGAAACCCTTCACGGCATGATAGCTCAAAAGCTCAATACTAACCTCAAAGCGGCACAACTGGAACAGGGCAAGGATAAATACACAATGGCCGACAAGGAGAAGTATGTCCGCGAGTATATCCTAGCCGACTTCGGGGTTAACTCTAAGGGTGGCGGCGCTGCTATCAAAGCGTTGAAAGAGCAAAATACCAAGCAGGGCAATGTCCTGGCTAAACTCGTTGAACTACATGGCAAGTTCGCTAAGGCAACACCTGAGGATGCTGCGAAGATACTCGCTGAAATTCAGGTGTTAACCGCCGAAGCTTCTAAGCTGATACCGGGAGCATAACACCTACACTCTCTACCCTAGCCCGCTAGCTAACCACTAGCGGGTTTTTTATTAGTCTGATAACTACGGCAATGCTTCTAACGACTTCTCCCCACTCCTTAGCTATTGACTCCGCTAGGCTCCCTGGCTGGCTCCCTGGGTGACGTTGTTGGGGTGGCCGGGACTATCAGACTCTCCCCAGGACAACACTGTTTCAGGGCATTTGCCCGCTAGGGTCAATATTTGCCATAAAAGTTGCCAAATATCACCTTTACGAGTTTTCCCCCATCGTCCTGGCACTAGTCCCCACTGTGGGACATGGCTATAGGTTGCCCTGATTAATCCCTGATAAGCGTAATATATTCATAAGTATATACTTTTTACAAATGTATATATATATGGGTTTATATATAGGTATACGTATAGGTATACGTATGCCATACGCATACGCTGACGCATATTTAGCCCATTTCCCCAGGAACATATACTTACGGATAAATCAGCGTTAACATAACTCCCTCTGTGTAAGGTATCTACAAGGTGAAACCACTGCAATAAGTATTGAACCCATGATACTAATCCGGTATCATGTAGTATTGGGGGTGGGGGTGGGGGCCAGAAAGCGAATGCCGATGCAGAACTATACCAGTCTCTCGATACAACCTATTTATAAAATCCACCATCATTTATCTCGTAGATTACATTTGGTATTACAAGATAAACCGCTATATCCATCTATTACGGAGGTTGGCATGATTCGTGCTATTAGAAGGTCGGGCCGTAATAGCATAATAGGTCGAGTATGAGCACATCAAAAGATAGTCCGCTAACCACTTTGAGGGAAATGTTTCCCACCTTTAGTGATGAGGCGCTAAGAATATGTGTGGAATCACCATTATTCCAGTTGGTAGAGGGTGGTGTGATAACTACCAATGGAAATCCCCGGCCCCGTTGCTTGGAACCTATTAAAGTGGAGGGTTAAAAGATGACGACCGCAAACATCCAGATATTGGAGTTGGCCAAACAGGGTTTAACAGCAGCCGAAATAGCTGAGGCGTTGAACTATGATGTTGATACGGTGGGCTTCGTGTTGGCTAATGACACCGAAGTGAGTAAGGCGTTGGAGAAGCATGGTATTGAGGTGGAACAGGACCGCAATAATAGATTGGGGAAAGCCTTCGATGCGTTGGAGGACACCGCGTTCAAGGTTATGAAGGGTCTACTTACTAACGCGGAGAAGGAAACGGTGCAAGCTGATATGGCCAAATATATATTGGACCACCAACTTGGATTGAAGAAACCCACCAATGTTAGGATATCGGTGAGCGTTGATACTTTTAATGAGCGGTTACTAGAGTCCCGAAAGCGGCAGAAGGAACTGGAAGCGCGAACCATGGATATCGAGAGCAGTAAGGTGGCAGCATAACATTATGATAGAGGGTTTTGATTTTGAGGACCCTTTTGCGATGTTGTGCTTCTTAGATGATGACCTTCTAAAAGGCCATTATGACCTATATCCATGGCAGATACGGATATTAAAAGATTTTGCAAAGCCTTCCAGCAGTGATAAGCCATTCCAAGCAGTGGTTAGAGCGGCAAATGGTAGTGGGAAGGATAAGTTGATAATAGCACCATGTGCTACGTGGCTGAGTATGAAGTTTCAAGACTCCACCTGCGTAGTAACCAGTGCTTCCGGCACCCAGTTAGACCGACAGACTAATAGTTACATAGAAAAGTTAGCTAAATCAGCGAACGCCAAAATAGACCCCAACCTCTGGAAGATAAACTACCGCCACTATGAATGTAATTTTCCTCCTTCCCCAACACAGGAAGAGGTTAAATCAACTATCGAGTTGTTCGTCACTGATGAAAGCGGGCGGGCAGAAGGATGGCACCCCAAAGGATACGATAGCCACCTTGGTATCTTCACTTCTGAGGCAAAGTCGATACCTGATGAGATATTCAACGCCCTTGCTCGTTGCACAGGCTTCACTAAGCGTGTGGATGTCTCAACACCCGGTTTACCTATGGGGCACTTCTTTAACCGATGCACAGGTGTTGGCTGGAACAAGTATCATATCACTGCTTACGAGTGCCCGCATATTAGCAAAGAATATATCAATCAGTGTGCTATTGATTACGGAGGAGAAGGAAGCGCATTATTTAAATCAATGGTTCTGGCTGAATTTGGCACCACTGATGATATGGTGGTTATTCCTTATCACCATGTGTGGAGGGCTATTTTTGAACAACGTATATCACACTTTCAAGAACCACATAACACAGCAGGGGTCGATCTCGCAGCAGGTGGAGATGAAACGGTAGTAACTATACGCAATGGCAACAAGGTTATATCTATTCATGGCTTCAGGTATGATGACACTACCAAAACTGTTGACCATTTGGAAAAGGTTTTTAAAGACGAAAAGCTTAATCATCCAGACTCACGTATATATGGTGATGCGGGAGGACTCGGAAAACCAATACTGGATGAACTTAAAAATCGCAGGGGGTGGCATAATATCCGATATGTCACAAATCAATCTAAACCGTTTGATGGACGAGTTTATCACAACCGTGGAGCTGAGTTGTGGTTTCAGTTTGCAAAGTTGGTTGAGAGTGGCGAAGTATTACTTCCCAACGATGAGAGGCTTAAAAGACAGTTATCCACACGATACTACAAGCAAACGGATAAGAACAAGTTGTTATTAGAGAGTAAACTACAAGCGCGTGTTAAAGGCCACCCCAGTCCAGATAGAGCAGATGCTACGGTGCTATCTTTTAGTAACTACCGCACGCGGTTGGGTGATTTTGTTAGGGAGGAGAAGGACCTTCCGCTGCCACCCCGAGCTAAACCTGGCCCCCCTCAACCGATTTTCACACTCAAAGAACAAGTTAAGCGCGTGGCTCCAAAGGATGAATTTGAGAAGTTTTATTATGGGAAAGAGGACACACGAAAGAATCTCAGCGAACTACAACAGTTAGTGAAAGAACACAACGATAGAGTTAGGAACAAACAATTAATTGAACATGGTGGATAATATATGAAAAACACACAAGCCTATGGTGGGAAAAGTGCAGCAGTCGAATCTGGTAAGAAACGCATGGACAGTATGGTTAACCCAGACGGGGAGAAGTATGAGGATGGAGATACCACAAAAGAAGAGAGTGAGGAAACTCCCCAGGAGGACAGCGCAGAAGCCGAAGCTAGCACAATAATGGATAGCATCAGCGACAAACCAGAAGTTTGCCATGCGTTGTATGCTATGTTGGAAGAGAAGTATAGTAGTGGAAAGGAGGAAGGTAAAGGTGAAAAAGCCCCCGCCGGTAAAGGTGGCAAGGATGAAGAGTTCACAGCGGAAGGCATGGACTAAACCGTTGACCAGCCAGGAGTGGGATATCTTGATACATTATCTGGTGAGGAACGAGATAGCTAAACGATATGACAAGGCGTGATTTATTCAAGTTCATCCCACCTGGGTTGGGCAGCTTACTCTTTTGTGGTGGTGACTGCACTGATACCTCAGTGGAGGAAGCAATTAAACTTGTGGTTCGCCAAAAACCACCGGCTGAGAACAAGGAGTTAACTTTTGAACTCAATGGGCTGAAGTATAATGTGTTCACCACCGCTAACTTTTTGTTGACTGGGGATATCAATGGGGAACCCTTTACGGAGCTTAATGTCTATGGGGACTATCTGAAGATATGTGCCGTGGTGTCCAAGATAGAAGAGGAAATCGCTAAAAGCAAGGTGATGCGATTTGAGTGTCCCCATTTCCACAAGATGGATTTGGAGAAACAATGGCCGTTACAGATAGATAATATCATCCGTAAGAGCCAAGCAGTGCATCTATCACAGTTTGGTCCAATCACCAACATACCACCCCTAACCCAGATAACGTGATATGATGAAATGGGCCGACAAAGCACTCCTTTACTATTATGCTCTACTAGCTATAGTTGGCTTAATGGTGTTGGGTTGCCACCTTCCAAAAGAAGAATGGAATCCTTTCTATCACTCCCCACCCACCCCCGGTTGGGACCCCGCAACCGCAACATATACCAATCGTCCACCACAACAAACTACTACTAACGACTATGGCCACTGAGACTAAGAAACAGAACGAACCCTTATCCAATAACCCGGATAAGGTCCCCAATATGATGGTTTATGAGGAAGCCAAGGAGAAGATAACCAAGTTGGTGGCTGTGATGGATGAGCAGGAACAGTGTGCGATGAATAATCGCAACCTGAGATATAGTAATATAGACCTAGAAGCCGAACGCAAGGCGGGTAGGATTGCCCCCGATGAGTTATATGTTCCCCAACATATCATCGATACCAACATCCGACGGGAACAGGCCCGCTACGTTAGCTATCTCACCCAAGCCCGCCGCGCTATGGTGCTCCATAATCTGGATGACCCCACCGCTGATAATAGTCAACTGGAATGGGATATCACTACAAAGTTTCGCTATGATGGTTGGCAGATACCATTATTTAGGTGGGTTGACGGGATGCAACAGAATGGGTATGGGATACTTGAATTGGTGGTGGATGCCACTATGCCGGGACACTTGAAGTATCAGGATGTTGCTTATGGGGATTTTGGTTATTCATTGGATAGTCGTGATATCCAAAGCTGCGAGATGATAGTAAGGCGGTATTACTTTACAAAGACCCAATTACTGGGTATGGCCAGGGAGGACACATGGAAGTTCAGCATGGAAGAAGTTCAAAAAGTGGTTTCCATAAAAGATGCGGGGAGCAATGACTACAAGGAACAGAGCCTTTACAAAATAGAGAAGGTGATGTTCAGGAAACAGGGAGTGGTGCAAGTAGCATGGGGGTGCGCGGCTAAGTGTAATGATTGGTTACGAGCACCACGGCCCTTATATCTGGGTATGCAGACGATGGACCCAGTTACTAAAACATGGAAGAAGGCATTTGAGACATCGTATCCCTACTATGTTGGACAGTATAATATCAGTGAGAACATGGTATTACGGGATTGTAAGGGACGGGCCTATCTGGATCAGGATACCCAGGAGGGAGTTAGTAGTTTGACCAGTAGTTTTGTAACCGCTCACCGCCGCGCCGCAGGACTCTACTTTTCAAAAGATTCTGAAAGCGATCCCAATGCGGATATCCTCGAACAGCCCAATATATTCTTTAAACAGGGCTGTATGATTAATGCGAAGGTCAAACAGTTCCAGTTGGCTCCACCAGATAGCACGATGTTGCAGGCTATACAGGCGTTGGCCGGGATGAACATGCAGGAGAACAGTCAGATAAATTTTGCTGCCAATAACCGACAGGACAGTAGGAAAACTGCTACAGAAATCCAGGCTGCACAGACAGAGGCACAGCTTTTATCCACGATACAGTTGGCGTTGTTCTCTACCTCAATGAAGGCGATATGTAGCAGGTTCTTTGAGATAGTTAGAAGTAGGGTGCTGAGTGGGTTGATACAGATTACCAATCAGTTTATCCAACAGTTGTATGGAGGTAACTATCAGGTTCGTCCTAGTGGGGACACCGATGTTATTGAGAAGCAAGAGAAGATAGTTAGGATGCAACAGAGTTGGGGGATAGTAGCACAGACTCCCATCGCTGGTATGTTTCTCCAGAAACTATTAACCCTGATGTTCCCAGAAGATGCACCGGCCTACATCCAGAAGTTACAGGATGATGGCAACATGAAGGGAGCATTGACTGCATGTGCTCAGATACTCCAAGCATTTATCCAACAGCCCGAACTACTGGAACCCCAGGCCCGCCAGCATCTACCTGAGATGAAGCAGATATTAGTTCAAGCTACCAGTATATTGAATCCCAAGATGGCCCAGGCTATCCAACAACATGCACAGGAGCATGACCAACAGATGTTAGAACAAGGTAACAACGGTCAACCAAAACAGTTAACTAACGGAGAAACACAATAATATGAGTCAAATCACAGTAATTAGAGCGGGCGGTGATAAACTGCTCTCCTTGTTCGACAAGTTAGCTATGTGGAGAGGCACTGCGAGATATGGAGATAACATCACAACACAAGGAAGTTCCCAGGGAGTGGAAGGACAACCCACTCCTGATGACAGCGGCAACCCAACACGTTCAGTGGTTGGCGCATCCTCAAACAATGCAAGCGCGTCTGCTGGTAGAAAAGCTACTAAAACATGAGATAAACAAGGTGGGTAATCAAGCGGCCACGGTTACTACACCGGATGGGGAGGTTAGGGTTACAGCCGCACAGATTTACGCTTTGGGTCGGATACTAAAACTAGTATTCGACACCAAAGAGTTTTTATCTCATGCCACAAAGTATGAGATGATTAAACCAGTTATAAATGACAACATCAAATAAGGTAACATAGTTATGGCCGACGAACAGACACAGCAACCACCAGTTACGCCATCCGCGTCCACTCCACCGGATAGTGGTAAATCATCATTAACACCGGACCAGCAGAAAGTAGCATCGGCACTAGCTAAAGGTGATGCTGCAACACAATCTGCTGATGGCAACCATCCACAGAGGATGATCCAGCCAAAAGTGCACAAGACGATATTTACTGCACCACCCGCCGACCTATTAGAGAAGGAGTTGGATACTGAGGGAGCGCCAGAGGACCTAACAGATGATAAGGAAGAAAAAACTACCACTGGAAAAACTGATACTACTAAAGAAACCAAGCCTGCGGCAGCGGAGAAGGGCACTAAGGTTGATAAGACAACAGTTAAACCTACCGTTGAAGTTCCACAAGTAAAACCTGGGGACGCAAAAGCTTTTGATTATACTGGGTTCACGACAGAGGAAGCTGCGCTCTTGAAGCAGATGAGCAACCAAGCTCGTGAATACACCGCGAAAACCATCAAGAGCCTCAAGGAACTACAAGGGAAGGCCCCGGACATCTATTTCCAGCATCCTGAAGCTTATGTGTTGGACCCCCAATATAAGGAACTGGGCCACCAAATTGATTTTGCGGCCAGGGAAGCACAACATTGGAAGAACCAATTAATCAACATCCGCACCGGGAAACCATGGATGGCGCTAGATGGTTGGGATGAACAGGGTAGGCCCATATTACGGGGACCTATCAAACCCACTGATGAACATGAGATTGATATCAGTAATGCATTGCAGGTTGTTACTGGTCAGATGCAACAACTCCAACAGCAACGACAGGGGTTCCCAACTAACTATGCCAAGCAGGTGGCGATAGATAATGGGGTGTTGAAAGCTGAGATGGAGAAGCGGTTTGAATGGGTTAAGGACCCTGCCAAACTAGAAGAGAAGGTTGATATTGGTAACAGTCAGCTAGGCCCTGTGCCTATCAAGCAGATTCAACAGGACTTTCGCAGCCTATTCGCTGGTTATCATCAAAGCTCACCGATACTGGACGTTGCGGCTAACCTCTTTGTTGCATTGCAAATATATGGGGCGAGGATACGGGAGTTAGAGGGTGCTACTCAACATGAGAGAAGGATAAAAGAGGATGTTCTTGCTAGCGAACCCTCACCTGATAATGCAACCACTAACGGAAAAGGTGCAGCGGATAAAGGAGAGTTTAATATGGAGGGGTTGCCTGAATGAGTTATCCCAGAACTTGTAACGGACTTTCAGGAACTAGAGCATATAAAACATGGCACGCTATGATGCGTAGATGCTATATTTTATCTTCTTCTGATTATAATAGCTATGGTGCTAAAGGTATAAGAGTAGATGAACACTGGCATCAGTTCTTGAACTTTGTCAAAGATATGGGACAGCCACCGGACGGTTGCACTCTTGGTAGGTTAGACCATGACAAGAACTACAGCAAAGATAATTGTGAGTGGCAATCAATCATAGTGCAGAATAGAACTAGAAGGTCATCTACCAAATACAAGATGAAAGAAAATATCCAGCTTGTAACATAGTTGGCATGGTTCCTGCTTACAATAGGATAGCTGGTAACTATAGTGACAGATAGTTATTGGCTACCTTGCTTCTTTTGGGAAGGGCATCCCATGCTACTGCGTCAAGGGCATGACAATACGGTGACGGTATTACAGTCACATAATAACGTGTTGTCAATGTCAGTTAACGCTTTTAGCAAAATATGCCTAATTATTACGAACAACCCGCGTCATTCGCTAACGCAACGGTTGAAGATAAGGACCGCTTTAACAAGCTGCCTTTCTATCTCGTAAAGAACGAGATAAAAGTTTTCCCTCGCTGGAACATCTGGGACCAGTTGTTTGGAGATATCAGTTGGGAACCTAACATGGGTAACACCATGCGGGCAGTTACTCCCCAGGCTTCTCCTGTTGGCCAATCACTGTTCTTCCCCAATAACATTGATGTCGTTCCTAACAAGAACGTCTATCAGGTTACGGAAAGTTCAGAAGATGCCCGCGTCAAAGCGCATCGGTATGAGAGCCAGCAGTTCAGTTTTGTTCCCTACTTCACTTCGTTCTGGAGGGACCACCTGCAATATGCGAACAAGGATATCGCACGCCAGATTCAGGTGGCCAATAATATCTTCATCCGCACCAATGCCTGGTTCAAGTCCACCTATGTGTATTTGGCTGGCACCGGATTAGTGGCCGCACCAAGTGCTGATGGAAATGCGACCCTTGATGCTGCTAACAGCAAGACCCTTGCATGGTTGCAGGGCCAGCTTCCCAGTGTTAAGAACAACCTTTCACTGAGAACCCTGTATCGGGCACAGTTGGCCCACCGGGAAGATTTAGGAGCGCCCCCGTTTGAAGGTGTCAAGAACATGCCAGAAGATAACGAAGGGCTGAAAGGCAAGTATGTTATCATTGGCTCAACTGAAGCCTGGGACTACTTCCCGTTTGACCCCGACACCAACCTGCTGAAAAGCATCAACCTCGATCTGTTGTTCAAGGACTTCAACGGATTACTGTTTGGCAAAATCGTTTACAAGTTCGACCCGTTCCCGTTGAGAATGGACGCGGCTGGTAATTTCATCGCCCCGGAAATCTATTCTGATGCCGATAAGAAACGTCGGCCCAATCCGCTATACACTGACCCGGCTCAGGCACCTTTTGAAGTCGCCTGGATGGTTGGAGCGGAAAGCTGCAAATCTATTAAGGTGGGTCCCCCACCGAAGGAGTTCGCGGCCCAATCAATGAGTGCGAAGAAATTCTACTCGTTGAAATGGAACGGGGAAATCCAGATGACCGACCAGGTGTTGGTTACTTACGCTGATGGTTCCATTGACCTCAACGTGTATGGAACTCAGTTGAAGATGATTAGCCAGTGCACACACGGCTATCTGGTTGGTGAGCCTCGTTACACCTTCCCGATTATCTTCCGCCGGAAGCGCCCAACTGAATTGGTGTAACCGCTGGAACAAACCAATATCAACCTCTTATAAAGGATAACATAATGAAACGTTCATTTAACAACCTGTTCGCTGCTGGAATGTTGCTTCTCGGTAGTATTGCTTCTATCGAGGCTGCACCACTGAGCGCATTCGTTGCACCTTATAACACCTACACTAACCAACTGTTGTCCACACCGGCAACGGTTAGTCAGTTCGTTATCGCCAATGCCACCGGGACAAACACCTATCTGGCAATGTTCGATAACATCGGCACCAATTCGGTTTATACCAATGCGACTTACACCACTACGGCTTATACTGTGGGGAGTGTGACGAACATTTACACCAATTACTTTGGTGTTCTCAACACTAATATCTATACCGCGTTGTTAAGCAACTCGGTTAGTGTTGCGGTATCAACTAGTAACTTGTTCGCAATTCCGTTCGCGGCCACAATTCCGGCCAATACTACAGTCGTGTTCGACGGTAGTTACCAGTTCCTCACTGGTATCCATGTCACGAACGGGCTAGGGCAGGTAACTATCTCTGGGACTTATCGGTAAACTGCGCTCAGCAACAGGGGGAGGACTAGTTGTGTTGGCTGGTCCTCCCTCTTCATGTAAAAGTTAACCTCTCCAACCACTAGAATTTTATGTATAATGTTGCAAGTTTGTGCGAAACGTTCACAGTGTTGCCTCCCAACGTTGTAACATTGGTTGCGAACACCAAAGCGGATGTGTTACCTAGTAGAAGGGGTAGTGGTGCTCAGTATGGTTATAGGTTCATCCAGAACCTCACTGGGGGCGACCTATATGTTG
>Ga0247669_1000186_pt1 | contig 31100 bp, 20 predicted proteins | sample CNK10_metaG_FD_182734 | JGI IMG/M metagenome (GOLD analysis project Ga0247669, IMG submission 182734) | Soil microbial communities from Purdue University Martell Research Forest, Indiana, United States - CNK10 | ecosystem: Environmental > Terrestrial > Soil > Temperate forest > Bulk soil... | reverse complement strand
TGGCAGAGGCGTTAGAAGCTTTGGCGGGCGAAGCAGTGCGCGAGAATGACATGAAGGGCGTGCAATCGTACGCGGCACAACTCACGGCGATCCGGCCGGACCTTCCGCAAGGCTATCTCTATGCTGGCACAGCGGCAGCCGGTCTGGGTGACCTGGCTGGAGCGGAGAAAAACTACGAAGCGCTGGTGCAGGTCGCTCCGACGAACGCGATTGGTTACGCAAAATTGGGCGCCGTGCGAGTGGCGCAAAAGCGACTGGACGACGCCGCAAAGCTTTTCGATGAGGGCCTGAAAAGGGATGCGAAGTCTTACGATGCGCTTTCGGGGGCCGCGCTTGTATTGCTGGCAAAGAAACGTGTTCCGGAGGCGATCGCGAGGGTGCAAAGCGTTGTCGAGAGTACTCCAACCAGCGCAAACGCTACACTACTGGGGAAGCTGTACATAGAAAACAAGCAGGCTAACCTCGCCGAGAACGCTCTGCAAAAGGCGCGGGAACTCGACGCGAAAAACGCAGACGCGACTTATCTTCTATACCAGCTGAAGCTGGCACGGGGAGCGAAAGACGATGCGTACGGACTGGTCACGGAAGCGGTGAAGAACGGGACGACCGATCCGCGAATCTACACGGTGTACGGAATGGGGCTTGAAGCGCGGGGCGACTGGCAGACCGCCGAGACGGCATATCAGAAGGCGCTGGGGTTTCAACCGAATGACGCGATGGCGGCGAACAATCTGGCTTATTTGTTGCTGGAACATGGTGGCGATGCCAATCTCGCGCTATCCTTAGCGCAGACGGCGCGCCGAGGAATGCCGAAGGCCGGAGCGACCGCAGACACGCTTGCGTGGGCCAGCTATCACGTAGGGGCGTACGATACAGCGCGAAAATTGCTGGAAGATGCTGCGGCAGGGCAACCGGATAACGCGACCTACCACTACCATTTAGGCCTGACGTACTTGAAACTCAGCCAAGGCGCCCGCGGGAAAGCAGAATTGGAAAAAGCGTTGAAGCTCAATCCAGATGGACCCAAAGCCGCGGAAATTCAGGACCTAATCGCGAAGAATTAGCAGACCTGGAAGGGCGAGACAGCCTTTCAAACGGATTGCGTCGAAAGGGCCGGCGCGTTTCTGGACGACACGCCCACCTGCGAGCCGTCTGAAGATTCCAAAGTGATTTTGGCGAGGGCCTCGTGCATCTTCGCAGCGAGAACGCGAACGTTCGGTTCGCGAGTAATGTCGTGATGCGAGCCGGGCACGTCATGGACTTCGAGAGTCTGGGCAAGTTCCCGCCATCCGAGCAATTCGTCGTTCCCTTCCAGGAAAGAACGAACCGCAGAGCGAAAGATCGTGACTTTGCCAGAAAAGAAGCGCGGGGCGTAATTTGCCGCTGCAAAAGAGTTGATGTCCTGAACCGTGCCAAACGTCTGTGGCAACGAGCGGCCCGCAAGCTTGTACGCCCGGTACAGGAACTGCTTCGAGCGCTGGCCGATGCGACTCTTAAGGTAGCCCCAGGGGTCATTGCCGAATAGAAACTCATCGAAACGGGATTTATAAAGGGTAAGACGCGCGCGAAAATCGAGATTTTCGCGGATCTGCTCGAGATAGTGCCATTCGAGCGTGTCGAGCAAACCAATCATTCCAACCGTTTCACGCTGAGCGCGAAGCTGATGCGCCATTTCAAATGCGACGAATCCGCCGAAAGAATATCCCGCCAAATGAAAAGCGCCGTGAGGAACGCGTTTGCGAATTTCAGAGAGGTAGAAAGAGGCCATGTCTTCGACGCGAGTGTGGAAGGGACGCTTACCGTCAAGTCCCTGGGGCTGAAGCGCGAACACTGGCTGATTTTCGCCAAGATGGCGGGCGAGGTTTTCGAAATTCAGAACGTTTCCGCCGAGCCCGGAGATCAGAAATAAAGGCGCGAGAGTGCCATTCGGTTGAATCGGGACGATTGGACTCCATTCCGCTACGGTTGGCGCGACTCCAGCTGCTTCGACAGGCGCGCTTGTGCGGCGGATCAAATCGGCGAGCTTACGAATTGTTCGCGCTTCAAAGAGCACTGAGAGGCCGAAATCGAGTTTGTAGGCTTTTTTGATTTTGCTGACGAGGCGAACGGCAATGAGCGAGTGACCACCGAGATCGAAGAAATCATCGTCGAGGCCGACGGCGTCCACGCCAAGAAGCTCACGCCACCAATCGGCGAGGAGATTCTCCACCTTGCCAGTATCTTCCGCGGAAGAAGGCTCAGCGATGGAAGCGGCGGTTGGGCGATCTAAATAGGCTTCAACCGGTTGCGGCAAAACAAGGAAACCAGATGGCAGGGGCGCCGAGAGAATCTTGAAAAAAGTTTGCGTTGCGATTTCGGCGGACAGACCAGAGCGTTGGGAATGCACAGGCTGCTCTTCCACGGAGACGGCCGCGCTGGTCGCAGCCTGCGTGAGAGAGTTCTCGATCGCGGCAAAGTTCGCGATGCGGCGCATGGCAAATTCTTCGATGACAACGAGCACGTTTCCGCGTTCGTCCGTAATGGTGATCTCGAATGTGGCCACTTCGCCTTTGGCGCTACTCGGCTGGAGCACGCGAATGTGGCTGAAGATTTTGCGCGGCAAGGGCCCAAACACGCGGATACGGCGGTACGTCAGGGGAAGATAGACGGCGTCGGAACTGCCGTAGTCACGCACAAGATAGAGCGCACAACCGGTGGCAAGGTCGAGCAAAGCCGGATGTATCAAGTAGGACGGAAGGTCACTGTCGAATCTGGCATCCAGTTCAAGTTCGGCGAGGCCTTCCTCTTTTCCGAGGCGGAGCGTGCGCAGATTGTGCCAACGGGGGCCGAAGTTGAAAAAGCGCTCCTGGCGAGTGCGGTGTTGTTCGTCAAAAGTCAGCACATTCGAAGAGCAGCGATCTGCGATCGAAGAGATACGGACCGCAGACGGGCGCTTAGAGCTCGAACGCGAGATTTGGCCGGAGCAATGCTCGGTCCAATTCTTGGAATCGCGCGCCCCGAGAATCGAAAAACGGAAGCGATTGCGGTCTGCGCGATCACGGCGAAGGCGAACGCGGACTTCCTTCTTTTCACCTGGCTCGCAGATGAGCGGCGCCAAGAAGAAGACGTCGTCAAACTGAACCGGCGATTCCCAGGCCGAAGACTGTGCGTCCCGCGTAAGGGCTGCGAGGGCAAGTTCGAGATAGCCGGTGCCCGGGACGAGCGCTTTACCGGATTTGAAAACGTGCTCGGAGACGAGCCAGTGAGTGTCGAGAGAAAAGTCTCCGGCGTAGACGGCTTCGGATTGCGTTTCCACGACGGTGCGATCAAGCAGCGGATGCAACGGCTGAAATGGCGCTCCCATGCCGACGTTTTGCCAGAAGCCCCAGTTCGTCGAGAAAACGCGCGGGTCGCGAACGGACTGAGCGAAGGAATCGAGGAAAGCGTTGGCTGCAGCGTAGTCGACCTGCCCTGCTGGAGGAAATACGGCACTGACCGAGGAGACCAGCGCGAGAAAATCCATTTCCTTTGCGATGAACAGTTCGTGCAAAGCCAGAGTGCCGAAAATCTTCGGTGCGAGAACCGAAGCGGCCGAGTCGGGGGTTTTAAGCTGAAGAGGGCCATCTTGAATGGAACCGGCGGCGTGAATGATGCCGTTTATTTTTCCGAGGCGAGATTCTGCGATCGATGCAGCTCGCCGGACGCTGGCGGACGAGGCAACGTCGGCGGACAGGACGATGACTTCGGAACCGAGCGAGCGGAGTTCAAGAAGCTTCACCAGCTTTTGGCGAAGCGACTTGGTGGTAGCCTTGTCCTCGGCCAGGTGTTGCCAGTCAGATTCGGGCGGGAATTCGGAGCGGCCGAGAAGCGCGAGTTTCGCTTTGCATTGCTTCGCGAGGCGTTCAGCCAGGAGCAAGCCGATGCCACCGGCACCTCCCGTGATTAGATAAACTCCTTTTTCTCGCAGCTTGATGCCGGACGAAGAGTCCGGGATCGACGCCGGCTCGAAAGACTCAATCCAGCGTCCTGAATCACGGTACGCGACGACAGGAGATGCGGATGAGGATGCGGATTCCTGAATGATTTCGCGGGCGGCTTCGAGCGGATCTCGCGAGGGCGAAAAATCAATATTCCGGCAGCGGATGCCGGGCAGTTCTTTCGAGATGACACGCACCGGCCCGAGCAGCGTGGCCCGTTCTGGATGTGCGCACTCTTCACCGGCAACCGAGTGAAGACCGATTGTTACGACAGAGATACCGACACCGGAAGCGTCGTGCTCTCCGAGGGATTGAGCGAAATAAAGGAGCGAGTAAAACGAACGGTCGAGTTGGGAAGGGATATTGTCGCTTGTAGAACCTGCGGGCCAGAGATGGATGACTTGCTCGGGGAGCCGTGCGCCGTTGGCGGTCAAGCCCGAAATCAGGTCTCGGTAGTCCTCGGCAACCGAAGGGCGAACGCAGAAGGAGGTTGAAGTAAGTCTCGCGAACTTCTCGCCTGCAACTACTTCCACAACTTTCTGACCGGCGGAAAGCAGGGATTGATTTAAAGCGCGGCTGAGAGCGGAATCATCCGAAAAAAGCAGGTATGAGCTCGGGGAAACCGGCGCTGCGGCAGGTTTAGGGTCACGCTTCCAACCGCGGCGATAGTTGTAAGCGCCTTCGGTTTTCACGGAAGCAACAGACGGCTTCGGTGAGGAATTGAGGACGATCGATTCACCGCCATCAATCCAGTAGCGCTGCCGGTCAAAGGGATAAGTCGGAAGCGGAATTCTGCCGACGGACTCGCCATTGTGGAGCGCTTTCCAATTGAACGATTGGCCCAGCACCCAGAGCTGGCCGACGGCGGCCAGCAAAACCGCGGAGTCAGGCGAAGAATCGTGCGCCTGGCGCGTCGAAGCAAAAACGGGAGCCGTTTTTGCGGGATGCTGGCGCGCGAGCGAGGTGAGCACGATACCTGGACCAACCTCCAGCAAAACGGAACCCGGTTTCTCGTAAAGCTTGGACAAACAATCTGCAAAGCGGACCGCACTGCGCAAATGCCTAGCCCAGTAGGCGGGATCGGTCGCCTGCTCGGGAGAGATCCACTCCGCAGTGACATTGGAAAGAAACGGAATTTGTGGAACGTGCAAACGGACGCTACGGAGACGATCGGTGAATGTCTCCAAAATCGGGTCCATCATCGGCGAATGAAACGCGTGCGACGTGTGAAGGCGGCGACCGGTGATACCGCGGTTGGCCAGATTTTTTTCGAATTGATCGATCAACTCAAACGGGCCCGAAACGACGCTTTGGTCGGGTGAGTTAACGGCCGCCAAAGCGAGGCCGGACGGTAGAGCGAGTTCGCTTGGCGAAACCGGCACGGCGAGCATCGCTCCGCCTGGGAGATCCTGCATAAGACGGCCACGGAGCACCGTCACTGCCAGTGCATCCTCGAGCGAGAAGACGCCCGCAAGGCAAGCGGCCACGTATTCGCCAATGCTGTGGCCCAACATCGCCTTCGGCACGACTCCCACCGATTTCCACCATTGCGCTAGTGAGTATTCGATGCTGAACAGCGCAGGCTGGGTCAGCCAGGTTTGATTCAGTTTTTCTTTTGCGGCATCCAGGTCGGCCGGATCTGGAAATAGGATTTGGCGAAGGTCGAGCTGAAGCAGAGGCCGTAAGACTGTGGCGCACCGATCGAGGTTCCCGCGAAAAACCGGTTCCGAGTCGTAAAGACCGCGACACATTCCAACATACTGCGAGCCTTGTCCGGAAAACAGGAAGGCGATTTGAGGAGGATCCCCGGCTGTTTTTGACGCGACTGCACTACGTGGCTCGTCGCCGCGCAGCGCTCGAATCGCCTGCTCTTTGTCGGCAGCAACGAACGCTCGGCGAACGGGAAACTCCTTGCGACCGGCTTGAAGTGTGAACGCTACATCGGCAAGGCGCTGCGGGGGATTTTCGGAGAGGTGGACTGCAAGGTTGTTGCATGCATTTTTCAGGGCAGTTTCAGTTTTCGCAGACACGGTTAACAACTGAGATGGCTTTGCACCCTGAGCCGCAGGCAGCGGCGGCGCTTCTTCCAAAATTACGTGCGCATTTGTTCCGCCGATGCCAAGAGAAGTTACTCCCGCACGGCGAGGCGTGCCGGCGGCGGCAGTCCACTCGGAAAGTTTCGTATTGACGAAGAACGGGCTGCCCACAAAATCGATCATCGGATTCGGTTTTTCGAAATGGAGGCTGGCGGGAATCTGCTTGTTTTCGAGGGCCAGCGCGGTCTTGAGCAGGCCAGCTACGCCTGCCGCGGCGTCCAAGTGTCCGACATTCGATTTAAGAGAGCCGATTGCGCAGAAATTCTTCCGTTGCGTGCTGGCGCGGAACGCTTTGGTGAGCGCTTTGACTTCGATGGGGTCGCCGACGATTGTGCCGGTTCCATGAGTCTCCACGTAAGAGATGCTGTCTGCGAAAATGCCCGCAACTCCGAGTGCTTCGGAGACTATCTCTGCCTGGCCTTCGACGCTGGGCGCGAGGAAACCAACTTTACGAGCGCCGTCATTGTTAACGGCGGAACTGAGAATCACCGCGTGAATCGTGTCACGGTCTGCGACTGCGTCTTCAAGCCGGCGCAGCACGACGGCGCCGGCACCACTGGAAAATATGGTGCCGCTCGAAGAAGCGTCAAAGGATCGGCAGTGGCCATCACGGGACAGGATTTCACCTTCGCGGTACAGGTAGCCGTGGCCGTGAGGAAATTCGATAGTGACCCCACCAGCGAGCGCCATGTCACACTCCTGGTTCAGGAGCGCTTGACAGGCAAGGTGCACTGCGACGAGAGACGTCGAGCAGGCGGTTTGAACGTTGACGCTCGGACCGCGAAGATCAAATTGATACGAAACGCGGGTGGCGAGGACGTCTTTGTCGTTGCCGGTCTGCTTGAGGAGGAAGAGTCCAGCGCTCTCCATCAGTTTACGGTTGGTGAGCAAATTGTAGATGAGATAGGTGTTCAAACCGGAGCCGGCGAAAACGGCGACGGAACCGGGAAATTGATCGGGAGGATGGCCCGCGTTTTCGAGAGCTTCCCAGGTGCACTCGAGAAAATGGCGATGCTGGGGATCCATGATCGAGGCATCACGCGGGCTGAAGCCGAAAAAATGCGCGTCGAACTGATCAATGCCGTCGAGAATTGGCGCAGCTTTAACGTAATCGGGATTCGCGATGTCTTCCGGACGGACGCCGGCGGCCAGAAGTTCTTCCTCGGTGAGGCGCCGAATGCTTTCAACGCCGTTGCGAAGGTTGTTCCAGAACTGGCCGACGTCGCGCGCACCCGGAAATCTTCCGGCCATGCCGACTATGGCGATGGAAGAACCCGATATTTTATGCCGGCTCCATTTTCCCCGCGGGCGCAACGCCGCCGCGAAGCGCGTTCGGCTCGGGGTGACTGATTCGGCGCCTCCCAGATGACGAGCAAGTGACGCGACCGTGGGAAACTCAAACAGGTCTACGAGAGAGATTTCGCGGGCGAGTTTTTCCTGGAGCCGCGAGTGAACTTCAGCGATCAGAAGCGAATGAGCGCCTAGATCGAAGAAGTTCGCCCCCAGCGGGATCTGTTGCAGTCCGAGAGCGTCGGCAAAAACCTCAACTAGAGTAGCCTCCAGTTCGGTTGTTTGTGCCACCGCGGCCGGCATCGAAATTTCGATTTCCGGCGATGCGGCGGGCAAAGCATTTCGATCAATTTTCCCGTTGGCGGTAAGGGGAAGAGAGTCGATAAAGACAAACTGCGCCGGAACCATGAACACCGGCAGCTTGTCGCGCAAGTGGGAGCGAAGAGAGGCTGAATCGGAGGAGAGCCCGCTGGAAAGAACGATATAAGCGACGAGGCGTGTGTCGGCGGCCTTTTCCTCGCGCGCAACCACGACGGCTTGATGAACTTCGGGAAGTTCTTCTAGAACGGCCTCAATTTCACCCAGTTCGATCCTGAATCCTCGGATCTTGACTTGATGATCCATGCGGCCAAGGAAATCGATGTTTCCGGCTGGCAAAAGTCGCGCGACGTCACCCGTCCAATACATCCTGCCGCCCGGTGAAAACGGATCGGTCAGGAACCGCTGCGCCGTCAACTCCGCTTTGCCGAGATAGCCACGAACGACACCCTCTCCGCCAATATAAAGCGCGCCGGCCGCACCGCCAGAAACGGGTCGGAGGTTTTCGTCCAGGATATATAGAAAGTTGTTTGCGATGGGGACGCCAATGGGAATGGTGCTGTCAAATTCAGTGATTCGGTGTGCGCTGGACCAAATCGTGGTTTCGGTCGGGCCATACATGTTGTAAAGATCGCCATGGAAAACGGTACGAATTTGGCCGACCAGCGAAGCAGGCAGTACTTCTCCTCCCAGTAGAAACACTTTCAAGCCAGCCAGGGAAGCCAGGACATCGGAATCCATCGCTAGAATCCGGGCCAGAGACGGTGTCGATTGAAGGTGCGTTACACCGAATTCGCGAATTTCCTGGGCTACCGAGTGCGGATCGTTTCCGCGGTGCAGTACCACAGTGAAACCACGCGTCAGCGTCCAAACAAGTTCGAGGACGGAAATGTCGAACGCCATGCTCGTGATAGCGAGCCAGACGCCAGGGGCGGTTCCGATGAGCCGATCCATCGCCGTAAAAAAATTGATCACGTTGCGATGTTCGATCATCACGCCTTTTGGCTTGCCGGTGGAACCGGACGTGTAGATGACGTAGGCGAGATTCGAGCTAGTTGCCGATGACGAGACCGGCTGAAAGGATGAGGGGAGGTCGGCCGTGGCTTGGTCCAGCGCAATAACTTTCGCCGATGTCGCGGGAAGCTTAAACTGACTGTGGGTCGTCGAGAGAATCAGCGACAGACCCGAATCTTCCACCATTGAAGAGATGCGAGCTGCGGGATAGTCAGGATCAAGGGGCACATATGCGCCGCCCGCTTTCAATACCGCCAAAATCGCGACCAGCATGTATTCGGACCGTTCGGTGGCAATGCCTACGAGGGTATCGGGATTCACTCCGAGTTTTTGTAGGTATGCAGCAATTTCATCCGAGCGGGCGCTCAATTCGCGATAAGTGAGTTGTACGGAGCCAGCGATCACGGCAACTTGGTCGGGTGACTTCCCAACCTGCTCGGCGAACAATTGCGCAATTGTTTTGCCGCGAGGATAGTCCACCGCCGTGCGATTCAGGGCCAGAAATTCAGCGGGCAACAAGGTAGTTCTCCACAAACAAGTACTCAATTCCTGTGCCGAGGAAAGTCTCGACCGCTTCCTCGGGCGTGTTTACGATCGGCTGTCCTTTCACGTTGAAGCTGGTGTTCAGCACCATTTCACGGCCGGTGGTTTTGCCGACTGCCTGCAACAGCGTGTGGAAATCCAGATTGTCCTGCGCCGAAACCGTTTGCAAGCGTGCTGATCCATTCACGTGCGTTATTGCGGGCAATTGTGCGCGGTGCTCCGGCCGAACATCTACGATGGAAATCATGTACGGAAGCTGAGTACCGGGAGCGACTTCAAACCAACGGTGGGCTTGCTCGAGCGAGCAAGCTGGGGCGAAAGGCCTGAACGCTTCGCGCTTTTTCACCATCGCGTTGATCCGGTCCCGCATTTCCGGGTGGCCGGGATCCGCCAAGATGCTGCGATTTCCCAGTGCGCGCGGACCATATTCCATGCGGCCGCGCGACCAGGCGATGACCCGCCCGTCCGCGATCAGCCGGGCAGCTTCGGCGGTCGTTGCCGCGAGAGTGTTGAGGGCCGTCACTTTAATCCTGTCGTTGTATTTTGCGAATGCTGCGCGAATTTGACTATCGGTATAGGAAGGACCCAGCAGGGGCGCGGGCATTCGCCGGTTTGAAACTTGACCGTTCAGCGAAGCGCGATACAGGGCAGCACCTAAAGCCACGCCGTCGTCGCCCGCAACCGGCTGTACATACACCTCGTCGAACAATCCAGAACGCATCAATTTGCCGTTTGCCGTGCAATTCAAAGAGACTCCACCGGCAAGGGCGAGTTTGCGAAGGCCTGTTTGCTTTCCGAAGCTCGAGCAAACGTGAAGAACGACTCGTTCAAGGCATTCCTGAAGCGCCGCGGCCACGTCCTGATGCGCCTGCGTGACTTCCTCCTGTTGGCCACGCCGCTGAATCAAATTTGCATCGAAGAAATTGCGAGTTGCCAGATAGTTTTCACGCTCTTCGCGCGTTTGATTCAGGCGCAAGCACGGAATGCGAATGGTGCCATCCGGCCGCAGTTCTACCGCGGATTCAAAGAACGGCCGGTAACGACACGGATCGCCATACGGGGCAAGGCCCATAATTTTATATTCATCAGAGTTGAAGTCGAATCCGAGGTGCAGCGTGACCAGCGAATAAAGAATTCCGATCGAATCGCTTGCCGATATTTCTTTGAGCTTTTCCAGCTTCCCCGACTTGGCGCGGTAAACGGTAAGACTTTGAATTTCCCCCATGGCGTCATTCACAACGACGAGACATTCATCCCATCCAGAAGTAAACGCGGCGCTGGCGGCATGAGCAAGGTGGTGGCCGACGGAGTGAACTTTTTCGACCGGAAAACCGCGCAGATCCCGCCGAATCTGGTCGAGCAGCACGTCTTTGGCGAAGACCTGGCGGTACAATTCCGCCGAGGCCGGATCGAGATCGTAAATTTTCTTATACGGCGCGTAGTCAAAGCCGTGGGCGATTTCGGTAACTTGATCCAGGGACACGCGAGCTTCCTTCAGACAGAATTGAATCGCTCCTACAGGAAACGCCCCGGTGTGTTTCTTGAGGCTGAAACGCTCCTGCTCCGCCGCAGCGACCAACTCTCCGTTCACGAGGATCGCAGCGGCAGCGTCATGCCCCTGCGAGATGCGGTATTCGGCTGGCAGGAGACCTGGCCACAACTTTTGTTTGAACGGCACGGAATTCTCAAGACCGCTGATTCCAAGAATTACGGAGGCTGTTTTGGGGTTTTGTTCGGTCATTAGCTTGTGGCGATCCTCAGTATTCGGACGGCGCCAGACAGTCAGTCCTGAACCCCGGCACACCCGTCTCGATGAGTCTTGGTGCTTGTCGGTGCACGCGAAGAACCAGTTTTCTGTCACGGCCAATGTGACTCTTCGTATCAGCTAAGCAAAAGAAAACAAACAAGATAGACATGTGGCAATGTGCGGACGGCGCAACAGGTAGCGATAAAGCGAGGATTTTCAACGAAATCCCGGATATGAGGGAAGTCAGGTACCCAGAAGGGACAAAGAAATTCTACCCAAGGAGCCGTGGCGGGTCCTTTGTCTGAAATAACCCCTTTTGCACCGCCTCCGACCGAGGCCGGCCGGATGCAGTCACCCGCTCTAACTGGCAATGTTTATAATGGCTTACGGGGCGACACGAGGCAACGTTCGTCGCCCGGACGAAGCCTTGGCCATCTGGGGAATTTTGGCCAAGAAATTACCACTTCTTGGCAGGCGACAAAGGCCTGAGCGGATTCTGGCTTTGCTGTCCATGACACTGGCTAACAGTAGCATGTTTATTTTCAATACCTTACAGCAGCGACAGAAGGTCGCCATCTATTTTATGGCTGGCCCCTCACTTGCTTCGTACTTGGCTGACGTTGGAGTTGCGAAGCCTCTCCATACGGTAGGGTGGGACGAGTATTAGTGGAACGAGCATTCATGACGACGCAAAGCATTCCAATGGTTGATACGGGACTGGCGCCTGGTTGTGTTTTCGGGGCGGATCCGGCAATGCAACCGATCAACGCGATGGTGGGCGACATCGCGCGAACCAATATTCCTGTGCTTCTGCTGGGAGAAAGCGGTACGGGTAAAGAGGTTTACGCACGACTGCTGCACAAAATGTCGGCGTGTTCAGAAGGAAGCTTCAAGAAGATCCAGTGCGCGGCGGTGGATGGAAATAGGTTCAAGGATGAAATTGCGGACGCAATGCGCGGGAGCGGCAACGGACACAGTCCTGCGACGGTATTTCTGGACGAAATCGACGAGCTCGATCAGAACTGCCAGCGGACATTACTCTCCGCGCTGATGCACGCCGAAAACACGGACAAAGATTCAGAAAACACGTTGCGATTGATTTGCGCAGCATCGCGCGATCTGGAAGACGAAGTTGTGAGAGGTCGATTTCGCCGAGAGCTCTTCTTCCGGATCAATGGTGTATGCCTTCGATTACCGCCACTGCGGGAGCGCAAAGAAGACATCCCGGCCTTGCTCGATTACTTTCTAGCAAAGCACGCAGGGCTGCTGCGTAAGCCTGCGCCGTCGTTGACCGACGATGTGCTGGAACTTTTGCAGAGCTATCACTGGCCCGGCAACATTCGCGAACTGGAAAACCTGGCAAAGAAAATCGTGGCGTTCGGCCAAGCGAAGACAGCGCTGGCGGACTTGAGGATGGAACCGCAGAAGACGGTGAGGACAACGGAGACAATATCCAACCGATCGCTGCGAACCGCTTCGCGAGCCGCCTCTCGCCGCACCGAGCAAGAATTGATACTCAAAGCTCTTGGGCGCACACGATGGAACCGGAAGCGCGCCGCTCAGGAGCTGCAAATCAGTTACAAGGCACTGCTCTACAAGTTAAAACAAATCCAACTGCCGGGCGGGGATGCCCCTGAGGATTGAGGGAGAAGCAGAGATGAAGCATTCGAAATTGTTGATTCTGGCTGGCGCGATGCTACTTGCAGGTCCCGCGACCGTGTTACAAGCGCGAGCGCAGAGTCCCGCTCCCGAGGCGGCGAAGCCCATGGCGCCTGCGACAAGTTCACCTGTGGCGGCAAACGACCCTGATTACAAGATCGGCCCGCAAGACGTGCTGACCATAAATGTCTGGAAAGAACCGGACGTATCCCGCGAAGTTCCCGTGCGGCCAGACGGAAAGATTTCCTTGCCGCTCCTGAACGACGTGGAGGCGGCGGGGCTGACGCCTATGCAACTGGCAAATTCGCTTACGGAAAGTCTGAAGAAATTTATTAGCAGCCCCCAGGTGACGGTAATCGTGAAGGAGATAAACAGCCGGCGCGTTTACGTAATCGGCGAAGTTGTTAGGGCCGGAACGTTTCCGCTGCTCCCAAAAATGACAGTGCTGCAGATCGTCTCGAGCTGCGGTGGCTTCACGCAGTTCGCAAACCCCAAGAAGATATACGTGCTGCGCACGAAAGATGGGAAACAGACGAAGATTCCGTTCAATTACAGAGAAGTGGTTAGCGGCAAAAATCCCGAGCAGAATATCGAATTGCAGCCCGGCGACACAATCGTCGTGCCGTGAGTGTGAGAACGACCATGCAAAATTGGAACAAGATTTTACAAGCAGTATTGGCCCTGGCCGCGATCGCCACGATAACGGCGCCCCGGGTCCATGCGCAGGACAATGGAACTCCGAAGCCTGCCGCGAAACAAGAAGTGCCACTGCCGGGACCGTTTGATCAGGATCCCAATACGCCCCCTGACACGGTGATGCCAGATACGCGGCCGTTGACGGGCGCGCAGGAGTTTTCCGTCGGAACGGAGCCGGCGCGACATAGTTATTGGGCACCGGGCTTCCGGTTCGCAAATTTTTGGCAATCAAATGCCGTCGGAGCCGGCCAAAACAATGGTTGGGCTTCGACAAGCTACCTGTTGGGTACGCTGAGTGTGCGTCAAAACTGGATTCATTCTTCGCTTGCCGTGAACTACTCGGGCGGAGGTACTTTTTCGACAGAACCAGCTTCCAGCAATTTGAACGGCGGTTATCAACAGTTGGGGTTGGTACAAGAATTCGGCTGGAATCGCTGGAAGCTCTCCTTTCTTGACCAGTTCAGTTATACGACGTCGAGCACATTCGGGTTCGGCGGCGGCACGAATATAGATTTGCCGGGCATTGGCGGGACGCTAGGAAGTGACTTGCCTGGACTGCAAAACAATTACGTTCCGAACCAAAGCGTGTTCGGAAGCATTGGTACCCGGTATAGCAATGGCGGAGTCGTCCAGACTGAGTATCTCCTCTCAAAACGCTCATCCATTGTGTTCTCGGGTTCCTATGGGATATTGCGCTTCACGCAATCCGGAAATATCGACGTGAACGATGCCATCTTCAGCGGCGGATATAATTATCAAATATCGGCCAAGGACCACATCGGAGTGGTCTACCACTACAGCAACTACCGTTATCTGGGCGATCCACAGGCGTTTTCTGATCACTCAGCACAATTTGCTTATGGCCGGAAATTAACGGGACGGCTTGGGCTGCAACTCTTTGGCGGGCCAGAGATTACCGTGTTTCGGATTCCCTTGGGGAACGAGACACGTCGCGTCGGCGGTGCAGGAGGGGCGGGAATTGCGTATGCCTTCTCGCAAGGAGATATGGGCGTGAGCTACAGCCACGGGTTGACCGGCGGCAGCGGGCTGCTGGTTGGTTCCTCATCGGACCAGATTCAGATCCAGGCTGCTCGGCAATTAGCCAGGCGTTACCGGGGGCAAATCGGCTTCGGGTTTGCGCGGAACAAGTCTTTGGAATCGGGTAATTCCCTGATTCCTGGACAGACCTATGACACGTATTACTTTAATGCAGGGATCAACCACGCGTTAGGGCGAACGATGAACCTCAACGCGGGTTATACATTCCAAAAACAGAATGCGAATTTGCAGTTGTGCCCGACGACTGCGTGCGGAACGACGTACACGCAGCATCAGGTTTCGATTGGATTTGACTGGCATACACGGCCATACGTGATTGAGTAAGACCGAAAGGCAAAGGGACAGCAGATGATTCAGGGCGGCGAAATGAGTATGCAGGATTACGTAGCGATCGCAAAACGGCGATGGCCCGTGCTGGTCGTTCTCGCGTTCCTCGGGTGCGTTATCGCGTTTGGTGTAGCTCGCGTGCTGCCGAAGAAATTCACTTCCCAAACGACTGTGCTCGTCGACCCCTCGCGTGTTTCGAAAGAGGTTGTACCTGAATTGGTGAACGAGGATATCAACCACAAACTTGGTTCGATGAAGCAACAAATCCTAAGCAGGTCCCGGCTTGAACCGATCATCGACAAATACGGTTTGTTTGCGCATGAGTCGAAAAACATCACCAAGGACGATCAGATCGAGAAATTGCGCGCGGCAATCGACGTATCACCGTTGCCGCCGGCTCCGGGAACGGACGACCGGCGATTTTCGGGATTTCACGTCAGCGTGACGCTGGACGATCCCGTGGCGGCGCAAAAGATCTGCGCGGAAATCACCACCAAGTTCATGGAGCAAAACTTACAAGCGGGAACGAATATCACGGAAAACACAGAAGCTTTCCTTTCCCAGAATTTGGCTGACGCAAAAGCGAAGCTCGATGAACAAGACGCCAAGCTGGCGGAATTCAAAAAGCACAATATGGGCTCGTTGCCGGACGAAACCCAAACCAACCTGGGATTGCTCACAGGACTGAATACTCAGTTGCAAGCCGCAACCCAGGCTCTTGGGCAGGCGCAGTCGAACAAGGCCTATACAGAGTCGCTTCTTTCCTCGCAAGAAGCCACATGGAAGAGCGCGCAATCGGGGACAAACCCTCAGGCGCTCGACCAACAGTTGGCACAGATGCAGGACCAACTCGCGGCTCTGCAAGCGCGCTACACCGACGAACATCCGGACGTTGTCAAGATGAAGAAGGCCATCGAACAACTGAAAGCCAAGATCACTACGGCGGCAAAAGAGGGAGAGGCAGCTCCAAAAACTCCGGCTACGAATTCCTTTGAACCGCCGCAGCTGCAGCAGCTTCGTGCTCAGCTGAAACAGAACGAAATCACGGCCTCCGAACTGGTGAAGCGGCAGCAGCAAATTCAGGATCAAATTCGAATGATTCAGGGCCGGCTTCAGATGAGCCCGGCAGTGGAGCAGCAGTTTAAGGATTTGAACCGGAACTACGAAGTTGCGCTCGGCTTCTATCAGGACCTGCTGAAGAAGAGCAATACGGCGGGGCTCGGTTCACGCCTGCATCAGTCGCAGCAGGACGAGCAGTTTCAAGTTGTAGACCCGGCCAATTTGCCGGAAAAACCGGCGTTTCCTGACTGGCGGCTCTTCTCGGCGGGCGGTTTTGTTGTTGGATTTGTTCTTGGAATCGGCTTGAGCGCGTTGTTGGAATTCCAAGACAAGACTCTGCGCACGGAACGAGAGGTGGAAGTTTTTCTAAAAGTGCCCGCGCTGGCGATGCTGCCGGTTTTCGAACCGACAGGGACAAGGCGCGGCTCGCTGTTGGACGCATTTCGTCCGACGCCGAGGGCGGTTAAAGGCTAATCCATGTACAAAAGTTTCTATGGACTCAAAGAGAGTCCGTTCAACGTCAATCCGGACCCGCGCTATCTGTTTCTGACGAAACCGATCGAAGAGGCGCTGGCCAGCTTGATGTACGGCATACAGACACGCAAGGGATTCATCCTGTTGAGCGGTGAAGTTGGAACCGGCAAGACGACGCTGATCAATCGCGTGCTCGATTGGTTGCACCAGCAAACGATGCGCACTGCGTTCATCTTCAACTCCCGGATGAACACAACGCACCTATTCGATTTCATCCTGTCTGAATTTGAAATTCCGTGTGATTCGCGCTCAAAGAGCCAGCAGTTGATGAAACTGAACCAGTGGCTTCTGGAACGGTACCGGTCGGGAGAGACCGCGGTCCTGATCATCGACGAAGCGCAGAACTTGACGTTTCCGGTCCTGGAAGAAATTCGACTTCTTACCAATCTGGAGACATCGACGGAAAAGCTGTTGCAGATCGTGTTGTCCGGGCAGCCGGAACTGGAAGAAAGATTAAAACTTCCCGAATTGCGGCAATTGCGGCAACGCATCACGTTGCGCTGCAAAACGCAGCCGCTTTCGCGCGAAGAAGTGCATGAATACGTAAACGAACGGTTGCGGATCGGCGGCTTTGACGGAAAGTCTCCGATATTTGCTCCCAAGTCGTTGGACGCCGTTCACAAATATGCGCAGGGCATTCCTCGTGTCATCAATTTGCTCTGCGAGCACGCGCTGATTGGCGGCTTTGTGGAACAAATGCGGCCGATTCTGCCGAACGTTATCGACGAAGTTGCGCGCGAGTTTCAACTCGACGAAATCGGACCGACAGCGCCGCCAGGGCATTCACGTGTCGCCGGTGACGTTTATGGTTCGGAAGCATTTCTGCAAAACCTTGGCGAAGTCTTGTCGCGATTCCGGATGAATCCGGCTGAAACAGTTCCACCACGGGAAAGGAAGTCATGAGCCGAATTCACGAAGCGCTGAAGAAAGCACAGGAACAACGGGCGCTGGAACAGCCTGCCGCTGCCGCGGCCGCAGTGGTGTTGCCTGAAAAAATAACGATCCCCGCACCGCCTCCTCCCACGTTCGCGGCGACGAAGCCTTTGCCAAAAACAGTTGATGCGTCGGGCGAATTCATCCGGTATGAGAGCTTGGTTGAGCTTTGCGCCAAACCTAAATGGAAACCGGAACCGAGTATTGACCTGTTCGCTCACGGCGAAGAAGGAGCACACGGCACGGAACGCCTTCGGACGCTGCGCTCTCGGCTCTATCAAATTCGCGCGACGCGTGAACTGAAAAAAATCGTCGTGACGAGCGCCCTGCCCGCCGAAGGCAAAACGTTTATTGCGTGTAATCTGGCGCAGGTGATCGTTCGCCAACCGGACCGTCGCGTACTGTTGATTGACGCGGACATGCGCTGTCCCCGATTGCATTTTGCGCTCGGCGCTCCTAAAGGACCAGGCCTGACCGAATATCTTCGTGGCGAGGCTCGCCTCGAAGAGATCGTGCAGCATGGCGGACACGAAAATCTGTGCTTTATTCCTGCCGGATCAGAAGTGACCAATCCCGGGGAATTGGCAGCGAGTCAGGGACTCAAGAAGTTACTGCAAATTGTAACGCCGATGTTCGACTGGGTGATCATCGATACGCCGCCAGTGCTACCTGTATCCGACGCGCAGGTGATGGCAGATCTCGCCGATGGTGTTCTGCTGGTTGTTCGCGCCGCAGCCACCAACTTTGAAGACGCGCAAAAAGCGTCACGAGAATTTCGCAACAAGAATCTTTTGGGAGTGGTTTTGAACCAAGCCGTTGAATCCAAAAAGTACGGTTACTACTCCGAATACTACGGCACGGCAAAAGCAAAGGGATAGTTCGTGGCTCGCAGATTCACATTTTATTTTCCTACCCGCACACTCGTCCTCGTCTTCGGCGAGGTGATTCTAATCGTCTGTTCCTTCGTGCTGGCAACGATTCTGCAATTCGGCGGCCGGTACTACACCGTCCTAAGCTACGAAAACGGGCTCGTTAAGATCGGCGTGGTTGCGTTCCTGGGCATGCTTTGCATGTATTATCTCGACTTATACGATCCGCAGCGGTTGCACACGCCCGGGGAAATGCCGTTCCGGCTGCTCGTAGTTGTCGGCACCCTCTCGCTAATCCTTGGCCTGGTGACCACGTTGGTTCCGTCTTTTTTGGTCGGAAAATACGTGTTCCTGACCGGCTTGCCAATTCTCACTGTGCTTGTATTGGGCTGGCGGCGGATATTCTTCGCGATCAACGGCAATGACCGGTTCGTTCAACGAACTTTAATTTTGGGCGACGGCGACTACGCCGACTTCCTGAATGAAGAAGTAATGAAGCGGCCGCAGTTGGGCTTGAGGATTGTGGGCTTCCTGCATGCCGGCCCGAGCGACGCGCACAGCCAATCGCTGCGTGAGCTCGGTACCGTGGACGAACTCGAAGATGTTGTGGCGAAGCAGGCAGTCCGACGCATCGTCGTTTCGATGAAGGATCGGCGCGGAAAACTTCCTGTAGACACTCTTTTGAGCTTGAAAACGGAGGGCGTCTTTATCGAAGAAGCAGCGGACTTTTACGAATCGATTTCCGGCCGTGTGCCGCTTGATTCGCTCCGGGTCAGTTGGCTGCTGTTCACCCGTGGATTCTGCCCGTCAAGATTCCAACTGCTGGTGACGCGGATTCTGTATGCCACGATCGCGGCAGTTTCGCTTGTTTTGTGCCTGCCAGTCCTGGGAATTGTGTCGCTCATGATTTTAATCGATACGGGGCGACCGATTCTTTTCCGCCAGAAACGTGTCGGGCGCGGCGGCAAGATCTTCACGTTGTACAAGTTTCGCTCCATGCGGGCAGCGGACTCCGCCGATGGGAAGGGCCGCCCGGCGCAAGAGGGCGACGCGCGCATCACGTGGACAGGCCGACTTCTCCGCAAGTCGCGGATCGATGAACTCCCACAGCTGTACAACATTTTCAAGGGTGATATGTCGTTTGTCGGCCCTCGTCCGTTCATGGTGGAAGAAGAGTTCGACCTGGCCAAGCAGATTCCGTTTTATGAGCGACGCTGGTCCGTGCGGCCCGGGGCGACGGGTTGGGCGCAGATTCACCGGCCGTATTGCGCAACCTTGGCCGATAACGAAGAAAAGCTTTCTTACGATCTGTTTTATGTAAAGAACATGTCGATCGCATTGGATTTCCTCATCCTGTTTCAAACCGTAAAAACGCTCCTACTTGGACGCGGGAGCCGCTAAGGACGATCAATGAAAGCGGCGGCATACATTTTTTGGATCAGTTTGTTCCTGGTGTTATATACCTATCTTTTATATCCGGTAATTCTTTTCTGCGCCTACACTGCGGTGCAGTTGAAACGCGACATTGACTACCTGACGGGCCGGCGAAATCGCCGCGCGCGTGGCCAGAACGACGACGATCTCCTGCCGGTCACAATGATTGTACCGGTCTACAACGAAGAAGAACACCTCGCCGAGAAGATCGCAAACGTCCGCCAAACGGATTATCCCGCGAACAAGCTTCAGGTTATTTTTGTGTCGGACGGATCGACGGACCGCAGCAATTCGATTTTGCAGACGCTGGGCGAGCCGAACGTCAAAGTGATTTACAAAGCGCGTGGCGGAAAGCCGACGGCGTTAAACGTGGGCGTCGAGCAAGCGACAAACCCCATTCTTATTATGTCGGATGGGAGCACGTTGTTCGAGCCGGACGCAATTCGAATGCTAGTGCGTCACTTCGACAAACCTGAAGTCGGCGCCGTCTGTGGCTCACTGAAATTCGCGGCAAATGCCGAGTCCCAGCAGACAGAAGGGTTCTACTGGAAGTACGAAAGCATGCTGCGACTGATGGAATCGCGGCTTGGCGCCACGCTCACAGCCAGTGGCGCGATATACGCGCTCCGGCGAGAAGCATGGATTCCACTGTCCTCGGACACTGTGTTGGACGACTTCGTCACACCCATCAATGCCAGGAATCAGGGATTCGAAGTTCTCTACGACCCTGAAGCAATTGCTCTGGACTTTGCGCCTTCCTCGGTGAAGGGTGAGTTCGCGCGTCGAGTGCGAATTGCGATGGGCAGCTTCCGTGCGCTGGGGACATTTCTGACGGCGCGGCTATCGACGTTCACCAGGTTCGCGTTTTTGTCCCACAAATTACTGCGCTGGACCGTGCCGCAGTTTTTGTTGCTGGTGTTTTTCAGCAATATGTTTCTTCTCGGCACCCGGTTCTACCTTGTGTTTCTTGGCTTGCAAGGCGCGTTCTATTGTTGGGCCGCGCTTGGTTACTTATTCCAGAAGCATCTAAAAACAATCCGCTTTGCGTTGGTCGGATATTTCTTGCTTGCGATGAATCTAGCATTCCTGGTCGGACTGTTTCGCTTCCTGACTACAAAGAAGGAGGCGACGTGGCAGCGGGTAAGTTAGGCGGCACGCCGGTGCTGATGTACCACGGCATAGTCGCCGCCGGCACGACAGGAGTCGATAAATACGGAATTCCGCTGGAGAAATTCCGCACGCAGCTCGATGCGTTGGCCCAACGCCGCTTGCACGTCCGCACCTTAAGTGACTTGCGCGACAAGAAATTGGATTCACAGTCGGTTGTTATTACGTTTGATGACGGCTTGGCCTCCGACTATGAGATCGGACTTCCGGCACTGTCTGAGCGGAAGATTGTGGCGCATTTCTTCATAAATACGGTGAACGTGGGCAAAACGGGCTACCTGAACTGGACCCAGATTCGTGAAATGGACCGAGCCGGAATGCAGATTGGGTCGCATGGACACCAGCACGTCGATCACTCGCGGCCGAGCGAGCAAGCTTTGGTGAAGGAATTGCGCATGTCGCGCGAGATGCTGCAGGCCGAGTTGGGTCATGCGATCGAATGGTTCGCACCTCCGTATGGATTTGTAAATCGCAAGACAATTCGGGCGGCAGAAGCAGCCGGATTTTCTGGCGTAGCTACTTCGAAAATTGCGCTGGCCATGCCGGGGAGCAGGGTAGTCCCCCGCATCGCCATTGAAGGAAACACGACGGATCACGAATTCCACGAAATCATCGTTGGAAGCAATTCGATTTATCGAAAAAGGAATCTGCGAGCGATGGGACTTTACTTTCCGAAACAGCTACTGCTTCGGTTTAGACCGAGCGCGCTTGGCGTCAATGTAATGCAGGAGCACGCATGACCGCAAAGCGGCCAATCAATATAGTGGTCCTGATTGATGCTTTAGGATGGCGTTATCTGGAGAATCGGACTTTTCTAAACGCTGAATTGCCGTTCCGTCAGAGTTTGCAGACGATTCTGGGCTTCAGCTCCGGTGCGATTCCGACGATCATGACCGGCCTACCGCCCGCCAAGACAGGGCATTGGAATCTTTTTTACTACGACCCCAAGAATTCACCTTTTCGCTGGATGAAATTTCTTCGCATTCTCCCGGATTTCATTTTGGATCATCGTATTCCGCGGCGGCTAATTACCGAACTTGGGCGCCGGTTCCTCGGCATGGGCCCGGGCTTTGAGTGTTGTGTCAGCCCCAAACTGCTTCCGCTGTTTAACTGGGTCGAGCGGAAGAACATCTACGGTACGGACGCAATTACGGGTGCCCCGTCGATTTTTGACCAGCTGCGCGATGAAGGTGTGCCGTTCCGCGTTTATTCGTACCACGAATCGTCGGACGCCGAGATTCTGAAAAAAGCAGAATCGGATTTGCGCAATAGCAATGCATCTTTCTTTTTCGTCTATTTGTGTGAGATGGATATGTTCCTCCATCTGCATTGTCACGAGCCCGGCGAGATCGACAAGAAATTGAAATGGTATGAAGCGTCGCTCCAGAATCTCTTCTCCGTCGCGCAGAGCATTGACCCCAACGCGAGATTAATGCTGACTTCAGACCACGGCATGACTCCGGTTCGGAATCATTACGATCTGCTAGGCAAGTTGGAGGAACTGAACCTACGTTCACCGGAAGACTATCTGGCCGTGTTCGACTCCACAATGGCTCGCTTCTGGTACTTCAACGACAAAGCACGCAAGGCTGTGAACAGCGCTTTCAGCAATCTGCCATGCGGCCGCTGGCTCACGGACGACGAACTCAAACAAGCGGGTGTCTTTTTCGAAGATCGGCGCTTCGGTGAGCAGATTTACCTTTTGAATCCAGGCTGGTTACTGTCGCGCAGCGACTTCAATGGCGCCGGTTGGATGCCATCGGGAATGCACGGTTATCACCCGGAGGACTCTTATTCGGATGCAGTATTCCTTTCCAATCGGGAGCAGGGATTTCCGATGCGCACGATCGCAGACGTTTATCCCGCGATGCGCGAAGCCTCGCGACGGGCCTTGGCGCCGGCCGCAAAAGAGCCTACTCCTGAAAATATGGCAAGCGAGGTACGCGGGTGAACGATTCGCGGATTCGGTTGGCATATTTTTCGAACGCGAGCGCACGCGGTGGTGCGGAAGAGCACATTCTTACGCTTCTGCACGGTTTGAACCGGGCCCTGTTCCAGCCGTTCTTGATTTGCAGCCCTTCGGTCGCCGAGAAATTAGGCAAGGATGTGCCGACTGACGTCACCGTCATTCCGCTCTCTTTTGGCAAACCCTCGGAATTTGGCGGCGCGTTTGGCTTGGCGAAAGCGCTGCGCCAAAACAAAATCCACATTTTGCATTCACATCTTTTTTACAGCAGCCTCTTCGCATCGCCCGTCGGCTGGCTGTGTGGTATCCCCGCAATTCTGGAGACTCCCCACCTGCGGGAGCTTTGGAGAGAAGGCAAGGGTTGGCTTAAGGGTAGCTTCTTCATCGATCGACTCATTGGAAGATGTGTCGACGGCTACATCGCAGTGTCCAAAGCAAATGGGGCATACTTGCGCGATGTAAAACAGCTGCCCGCCCTCAAGATTCACGTTGTACAGAATGGGTCAGATTTGAAGCGATTTAGGCCCGATCACCCGTCGCCCGTGGGAATGCGTGAGTCCCTGGGATTTGGAGAGACAGATCCGATAATGTTGGTGCCTGCTCGCCTGGAACCGCAAAAAGGCCACCGCGTCCTGTTCGATGCCTTACCGACTGTGCTGCAGGAGTTTCCAACCGCGCGCATCGTGTGTGCGGGCGAAGGGGCACTTCTGACGGAACTAGAAGATCAAGTCGGACGCCTCGGTCTCCAAAAAAACGTTTCGTTCGTTGGCCGCCAGCAGAAACTTGAAGATTGGTTTGCGCTGTGCGACTTCACGATTCTGCCCTCATTTTTCGAGGGGTTGCCCCTTGTCGCCGTGGAATCCCTCGCGGCTGGTCGCCCGATGGTTGCAACGGCGGTAGACGGCACTCCTGAAGTGATTTTGGATGGTAAAACAGGACTGACTGTGCCGCCGGGTGACGCGCCGGCTTTGGCTGGAGCAATCATCCGCATGTTGCGTGAACCAGATATGCGGCGTGCCATGGCCGGCGAGGGTCGCCGTTGGGCGATGGAATGTTTCACGCAGGCTCTTCAGATTGAAAAAACGCAGGCGCTGTATATCGCGCTCTTGCAGGCCGCCAGTCAGAAAAACCGGTCCGAATCGACGCGCTCGTCTAGACGGGTGCAAGACTCGTCAAAACCCATTGCTGCGGAGCGCTCGCGATGACCAACCTTTCGCCAAGCCGCGTGCCGTCGATAGATCGGCGTGAAAACTCGGGCGGAATGCCTTCTGCATCGGACTCGACTGTTGTTGTCGGGCGGATCGGTAAGACCGTAGCGGATGCGGCGCGGCAGACTTTCGGGACAAAGGTTCGCGCCATTGTACTGACGGGCAGTTTGTCGAGAAATGAAGGCAGCATCCGGCGAAATGGCCGCGGATTTTGGAACGTGCTGGGCGACGCAGAATTTCTGATACTTCTAACCCCGGAATGCCCCCTCCCTGGACCGCGAGACGTGGAAGCTACGGTCATCCAAACAGAGGCGCAGCTCATTCAACAAGGCATTGAGTGCTCTCTTTCGATGAGCTACTGCCACGAAGATTTTTTCCGGACGATGACGCCGCACATGTTCGCGTACGAAACGCGCGTCTTGGGCAAAGTTGTCAGTGGTGAATTCGACGCCCTGACCCTTATTCCGCCTTTCACGCCAATAGATATTCCGGTGGAAGACGCTTGGCGCACACTGACGAATCGCATGATCGAGCTCGCCGAGGTCATGGCGGCTCATAAGGCGCCCGAGAGCGACTGCGTACCTGACTCGATCGCGTACAGAACGATGAAATTGACGCTCGACACGGCTACATCCCTGCTGCTTTTCCACGGCCAATACGCGCCGACGTACCAGCAACGGGCGGATAACTTTTCCCGATTCGCCGATTCGTCCGGCGCTCCTCCGGGTTTGAACGTTTCGCCGCAAGAATTTGCGCACGCCTTGGCCTTGTGCACGGAATGGAAACTTTCCGGCGACGAACCGGCTGGGCTCGTTACGTGGGAATGGGTCCGAGCGACTTCGGAACGGGCCCTCGCCGTCTGGACTTGGGAATTGCAGCAGCTCTCAGGGAGTGACGAGGTTAATTCAATTAGTTCGCTCATAACAACCGCCGCTGGCAAACAGCCCCTATCAGCGCGCGCGCGTGGTTGGTTGTATATAGTGCGCTGCGAGGGGTGGCTGCGGAGCATTGCGTACTGGCCCAAGTGGATGGTGATGGGGTTCCGAGCCACACCACGTTACTGGATCTATGAGGCGGGGGGACATTTATTCGCGCGTCTGAATGAATATCTAGCGGTCGACAGAACCATAGCTCCGTCAACCACACAAGGAAAACCGTTTAAGAGCGATCTGCCGTTATGGTTGTCTGGCACGAAAGCCGATGCTGCGGATTGGCGGAATTTTGCCCGCTCGGTCGCCTGGAACTACCACCGGTATCTTGAAGGAACTCGCGCATGACGGCCACCGAGCAAATTAGTGCACCAGCAGTCGACTCGACTGCCACGTCCACGCTGCCCGCCCGACCCCTGCAGCGTCCTTCGTTTGTATGGACCTTGCGCGGCGCTGCGCCGGTCCACGATTTCCCAATCCGTGATGAAATCCTTTTTCAGTTCGCTCCTCCAATCTCGGGCGGAAAGTATCTGGAGATTGGCGCGGGCAGCGGCTACACCGCATATTGCCTGGCGAGACAAGCCGATCAATTAACCATCGCGGACTTTGCTGCAGTCACCCTTGCGGATTTGCGCGGGAAGCTCGGGGCAATTTCGAACATCGCCTTTGCACAAGCAGATCTGAGTAAGCCAAACCTCGCTCGGGAGTTGGGAAACTCGTTCGACTTCATGTACGGCCTCGACATGTTCGAGTACGTTCCTGACGCTCAATGTGGGCTGACAAATATTGCATCGCTTTTGCGGCGTGGCGGCGTGATGTTCATGACCTTTCCAAATCAGTTGCCGCCCAAAGGTGACGGTGTGACCTGGTATTCAACATTGGCGGAGCTGGGAGCACAGCTGCGTGAAGCGGGCTTCTCGCGCTGGGAGGTTTTCACGGTTAAGCAATCAGCGTATGCTTCCGCGGTTTACACGGTGATGCACGAGTGGCCACTATTTCTATATCGGCGACTACGTGGATCTGCAGCCAACGGAGATTTACCGCAGACCTACGAAGAAACTTGGGCGTTTAAGAACCGCGGCAGACTGCAGGCCCTTAAGCCATTGATCCATTCTTACTGGGCGCTGCTGAACTTTGCGCTGAAACTCGGAGGGCCAGTCTTTCGTGCTTCGGCGGCAACACAGGACTTGTTGGGAAATCAGCTTGTGATTCGTGCCTGGAAATAAAGAGATTCCTGGCGCGAGGGGACGAAGCGAAACAATGCGTATTCTATATCTATCCGTTGCTTTTCCTTTGCCGGTCAACAACGGCCACCGCATGAGGATTTGGTCCGTTCTCGAAGGGCTGCAAGCCGAAGGTCACGAGACCACGTTTCTGACGTTTGCGGAAGAAAATGACCTGAAGGTAGATCTCGCACCGCTTCGCAAGCTGTGTTCCCACGTGGAATGTGTGCCGATGGAATTGAAGCGGCTTTCTGCATCGACCGACTATCTGTCGCGCCTGAAATCGATTTTCGATAGCCGGCCCTACGCGACGTTGCGATTCATCTCGCCTGAAATGCGGTCCCTTGTTGAAAAAGCATTGCGCGATGAGCGACCCGACGCAATTATTTGCGATACGGTTTTTAGCGCCGTCAACCTGCAGGAGACAAACGTTCCGCTCATCGTCAATAGCCCGGACGTCGAACACCTCATTTTGAAGAGGTACATCTCGTTTGAAGCAAACCCCATCAAGCGTCTCTACGCTTCGATGGAAATGCAAAAAGTAAAGCGATGGGAAACCAAGATCTGCCGCCGGGCAAGAGTTTGCATGGCCTGTTCCGAACATGATCGAGAAGTGCTGGCCGGGTTAGCACCAAACACGAGCGCAGTGTTTCTTCCGAACGTAGTCGACACAGAAAGCTACGTGCCCAAATTTGAATCGAAAGGCAGCGCGATGCTTTTTCAGGGCGGCATGGACTGGTTTCCGAACCCAGATGCCGTCGAATTCTTTTCGACACAGGTTCTCCCGCTCATCCACAAATCGGTGCCGGAGGCGGTCTTTGTGGCCGCAGGCAGAAATCCTTCGGCCGAAATGGTCTCCCGATATTCGAACAAGCCCGGCGTTAACCTGACTGGCACGGTTCCCGACATGCGGCCGTATCTGGAAGACGCCGCTTTGTGTGTTGTTCCGCTGAGAATAGGCAGTGGAACTCGCCTGAAAATCCTGGAATCGGCCGCCGCCGGCAAGGCAATCGTTTCAACGCGTCTTGGAGCCGAGGGCCTCGATTTCGAGGACGGCAAGGAGATCGTGCTCGCGGATTCTCCCGAAGACTTTTCGGCAGCGGTCGTTGCTCTTTTGCAGAACGAACCGAAGCGTCGTGCGCTTGCAATGGCGGCCCGTAAACGCGTCGTTGAGAAGTATAGCTATACCAATTTGCGACAGACGCTTGTCCGCGCACTTTCGTCGATTGGGGGAAGCGTGCCCGGTCGATTGGAAGCGGAAGACACCAAGAAAGAGACTGTAATTATCTAGCCGGACGCAACTTTCGTCTAACGCAGTCGCCGCGACCCGATTGCGAAATTGATGGCGATTCACAAACAATGATTGTTTTTTACATTCTGGTTTTCACGCTGCCGATGCCCAATCACCCACTTTGGGCAGCGCACGTCGGTCCATTCACGATCTTGAAGCTGATTGGCATGCTGGGCCTCTTGATTGCGCTCTTTGAAATGGTCCGAACAGGCGTATTCCCGGTGCTGTCAAAATTCATTCCCTCAGGCTGGTACCTTCTCTATTTCCTTGCGGCCAGCGTTTCAGTCTTCCGGGCAAAGGGGATGGACGCTTTTAGCGCGCCGGACTTCTGGTACGTTCTTTCCGGATTCTGCCTGTTCACGATGACGACAATGATGGTCAGCACTGCGGAGAGACTACGCCGCGTCGTACTTCTAGTTCTTGCCTCCATTGCGATGAACTCTCTCTACGTAGCACGCGAGTGGCAGGCTTATCACAATTTCTATCCCGGTTTTCGCACGTGGGGCGGCAAATCCGACGATCCCAACTACTTCGCTGTGGCCGTGGTGTTGTGGGTGCCGCTCACGGTCTTTTGGCTTCTCGGCAAGCGTCCAAAGTGGGAACAATGGTTTTGCATCGGTTGCATCGGCGTCATGTTGCTCGGCTTCACACTCGCCGCATCGAGGGGCGGACTGATTGGATTGAGCGTGGCGATGCTCTTTCTGCTTATGCACGTAAAACATCGCCTCAAGATTATCGCCCTCGTGCTGTTGTTGGCCCTCCCAATGAGTTTGTTGCCGGGCACTTCTGCGTTGGACCGGCTGATTCACCCGACCTCGAGCGACCAGGAATCGTCGGAGTTTCGTCTCGAATTGTGGCAGGCCGCAAGGCAAAATTTCATCGATCATCCGGCGTTCGGCATCGGCTTGGGCAACTTCGCTCCACAAATTGTCAAAGACGGAGTCATCATTCAGATTCCTTTCCATGTTGCCCACAATACCTACATGGACGTTGCGGCAAACATGGGCTTGTCCGGCCTCATTCCGTTTGTAGGCGTCTTGATCGGAAGCGTCTTTACACTGCGGAAAGTGGTCAAGCGTGCCACCGCGCCGGAGGATGTCATGGTGCGCCAGGTTGCACTTGGCCTGCAGGCGGGGATTCTGGGATACATGGTGTGCGCATTTTTCCTGTCCACACTTTGGCTGCAAGTCTTTTGGTTTTGCGCGTTCCTGACAATGAGCCTACCTCGCGTCTTGCACCTATCGCACGTTCCGGTAGAAGCGGAACCGGTCTTGACCGAGGTCTGGGCTAAATAACCTCCGCTCGTCGGCTGCGTTGTTAGATACAGACTCTCCGGCCACAACTCTCCGCGCGATAGCGGTTCATTTCCGCGGGGTGCGTTTGGTGAGATTTTCGCGACAACATCGGCGAGAAGTGGAACCATGGATTGAGTTGTTTGTCGGATAATGCTTGTGGTAGTCCTGAAGCGGTTCGCGCCCCGCGACGCCGCCTTTGGAGATTTGTGGCAGTCGAAGCTACCCGACAACGGAGATTCTCTTTCCTCCGTGACCGATATCATTTTACAAGTTGTGGCCGCGCTCGAAGGCGCTGCCTGTTTTGTTAAAGTGAGGAAGGAAAACCGCTAGTCCGTGCTCAAAAATATTCTTTCCAACTGGGTGGGCATCATCATCCTGGGCGTGATCGGAATTGTTTTAACTCCGATCATGGTCCATGGTCTCGGTAATCTTTATTACGGAATGTGGATTCTCGCGGCGTCAATCGGCGACTATTCCGGCCTGCTTGATTTAGGAATGCGCACGACCATCTTCCGGTTCGTGGCTTATTATCGCGGCGGCAATCAGCGTAGCGCACTGGATCAGGCATTCGCTACAGGACTGGCGATTTCCACGCTGGCGATGCTCGCGAGTTTGCTTGCAGTTTTTATTCTGAGCCTGGTTCTGCCGCCGTTCTTTCATTTCACGGGCGAGAATCGCCGAGTATTCGCAATTCTCATTATTCTTTTGGGAAGCCATGTCGCCGTTGCCTTTCCAACTCAGTTTCTATCGTCGTACCTTCGCGGACTCGAGCGTTTTGATTATTACAATCTAGGTCTCGTCGTTGCCGGACTCCTTCGCGGCATCGTCCTAATCGCTCTAATCAAGATGGGGTTCGGGATCGTCCCGGTCGGCGTTGCCGCCGTAACCGTCGGCGTCATTAGCCTAGGCTTCCACTGGATATTGATTAAGAAAGCGGATCCTGAATTGAGAGTAGAAGCGGGACATCTCACCTGGGTGAAGACGAAGGAGATGCTGAACTACGGCTTCTATTCCTTTGTGACGAACTCCGGCGAAATGCTGCGTTACTACACTGACTCGATTGTGATCGGCCGCGTTCTGAACGTTGCTATGATCACGCCTTTCGGAATCGCAACGCGGTTGATCGACTATTTCAAAACAGTAAGCGGCGGAGTCAGCGGGCCAATTATGGTTCGCTTGAGCGAACTTAGCGGCGCTGGTCACGAAGAATCTTCGCGCCGCGAATTTTTGCGGTTTACACGATTTTCGATGCTGATCTGTTTTTTTGTCGGTGGCCTTCTGATTCTCGACGGCAGGCTCGTTGTTCAAATTTGGATGGGGAACGGTTTTTCGGAGAGTTATCCCATCATGGTCGTTTTAACGGTCGCGTACATCGTGACGTTTGGCCAGGTGCCATGCCAGCTCATCGTCTTCGCGCGCGGCAAGCACCACAGAGCGATTAGCTGGTGGACGCTCGCCGAGGGAGTAGCGAATTTGGTGTTGAGCATCTACTGGGCGCGTACCATGGGCCTGGTGGGCGTTGCGCTGGGCACGGCAGTGCCGTTAATGCTCTCCAAACTATTTATCCAGCCATGGTATGCGCTACGAGACCTGGGCATCCGGGCATGGGACTACGTTTTGCACGGTCTTGCGAGAGCAACAGGCGTCGGCGGAATTTTTTTGGCTGTGGGCTGGTTTCTTGCGGATAGAATAGCAGTGCCAGTTAACCTCTTAGGCTTGGTGGCAATCTGTTCTTTACAATCCCTGGTGTTTGTTGCTCTCGTGTATCTTCTAGGACTCCACGCGGAGGATCGCACCGATCTCCGCCAAAGGCTGCGCCGTCTTGCGTCAGCAGTGGGCTTCGGGAAGGCAGCGTGAGATGACCGATTTCTCGATTTCTGCCATCATCCCGACAAAAAACCGCCCGGATGACATGCGGCTGACTCTGAAAACCCTGTTGGCGCAGTCAGTTCAAGTTAACGAAGTTATTGTCATAGACCAGAGCGGAGACGATAAAACAAAGGCCGTCACTTCAGAGGAATTTGAACGCGCCGCAAAGCAGAGTGGTGCGGTCCCGGCTCTGCGCTATGTACACAACACTTCAATAACCGGCGTCTCCCAGGCTCGGAATCGGGCACTCGATATCGCGATTGGAAACATTTGGCTATTCTTGGACGACGACATAGACATAGAGCCGGTGTTCGTGGAAGAACTGGTCAAGACGTTCAAGGAAAATCCCGCGGTTGGCGGAATTTCAGGCGTCATAACGAACTATCCAGTTCCGCCATTTTCCTACCGCAGCTGGTTGTGGCTCTTTGCCCGGGGACCGTTCCGGGAAAAACGCCTGCCAGTTTATTGGGATGCGCATAAGTACCGGAAGTTGGTTCCGGTTATCGGCATGTCGGGCGGCTTGATGAGTTTTCGCGCGGAGATTGCGCGCACGGGCCGTTTCGATGAGTCCATGAGAGACGGCGAAGATGTCGATTACTGCGTGAACCTGAAGGGCAC
>Ga0247669_1000185_pt1 | contig 31118 bp, 28 predicted proteins | sample CNK10_metaG_FD_182734 | JGI IMG/M metagenome (GOLD analysis project Ga0247669, IMG submission 182734) | Soil microbial communities from Purdue University Martell Research Forest, Indiana, United States - CNK10 | ecosystem: Environmental > Terrestrial > Soil > Temperate forest > Bulk soil... | reverse complement strand
AACTGGAGCCGCATTGTTGGTCGAAAGTTCTGCCTCCGGACCGGTTTTCATTTCCCTCCGGCCACACGATGACGGCTTTCTCGATTGCTTTGGTTGTGAGCTATTTCTATCCATCACTGGAGGGGCCGCTTTTCTTTCTCGCCATCAGCATCGCCGTTTCCCGCATTGTGCTGGGGATGCATTTCCTGAGCGACGTGCTGGCCGGAATGGTTCTGGGAGTGGCGCTAGGCTGCGCCTCGATCACAGCCTTCGCATCGTTCGGCTGGGCGTAACCCTGGACACCAGCCGGGATCACTGGCACATTCTTTAAAGTCTGAAGGGTGTTAAAGGGGTTTCGGGTGGGACGCGAGAGCCTCCCTGAACGAGGCAAGATTGCTCTTGTCCACGGTAGCTGTTCCGGTGTCGACCCAAGCCGGCAAAGGAGCCGCAGGCGCGGTGCGCCAGTCCTTGAACTCGTGCACGGCGTTGTGGTGGAGGTCGTCGGCATACTTCAGGCCGTAATAGGCCATGATGTACGGCTTCTGCACGATGGTGGCGTTAATCCAACCTTTTTCAATCCCATCGAGCGTCTCCGGGTCTTTGTCGAACGAAACGATAGCGACCTTGCCGGTAAGGTCCAGGCGGTGCAGAGCTTCCGCGGTGCCCGAGCCACCTGAAGCTTCCAAACAAATCACGCCATCGACCTTTTGCTTTTTTGCGAGGATCGCTGAAATTCCATCGTTGGCGTTGCGGGGATCTCCTTTGTCGTCGATGGTCTGAACGATCTTGATGCCGGGATATTTCTTCAACGCCTCATTCACTCCGCGCACGCGCTCGTCCATGTTGAGCTGACCCGGGACTGTAACGATAACGATCTGCCCCTGGCCCCTGAGAATGTCCGCCATGCGCTTGCCGCTTTCCTGACCGGCGCGGAAGTTGTCAGTTCCGACGAAAAGAATCCGATGCGAATCGGGTGCATCCGCATCGATGCAAATAACGGGAATGCCTTGGGAGACCGCGGCGTCAATCGCCGGTTTGAGAAGCTCCTGGTTCGTGACGGATACAAGAATCCCCGCGGGGTGCAGGGCAGCAGCCTTTTGAAAGGCGTCCAGCTCCTCCTTGGGCGAGAAAGTGGCCGGGCCATCCATCTCCGCCTTGACGCCCATGACTGTCGCTGCGTCGCGTAAACCCGCTTCGGCTTCCTGCCAGTACGGCAAGTTGATATTCGCGGAGATCAAATAATATTGCTCCTCTTTCTGATGGTACGGTTCCTGGCAAGCGGCCAGCGCCGCGCAGAATGCGACAGCCAAGAGCGCAGTGCTTCTGGGATGAAGTTTCACGGAAGGTCTCCTTTGAAAGAAATGGCGGCTCGGGATCGACGAAGACAAGAAACAAGAGACCCGAACATTCTGGCGCAAGAGGGTACCACAAGCGTTGCATAGTACAACTGGTGAGGCAGCAGGATGGTGGGTCAGTTTCCGATTACCGAGACGCTCTCAGCACAGAATTGTTAACAGCCAGGCCGCAATGAAATACCCGACCAAGTGTCAACTCCCGATTTGTCGCGTAACCGGAAACTGACCTACTACCGGCTGCAGGTGACGGCTAGGCGGGCAGAAGGGAGGATCAATTTCGTATTCGCGCGCACGTACCCGTTTGGTAGCTTGGTGCGAAAGGCGCACTGGGAGGAATCCCTTTTCTATAGTCTTCTGGTTGAGAGACTGCCTCGTGGTTCTCGGCAACGATTTTTGCACTTTACAAAAACAGGGAGTCGCGAATTTGCAACCAGGCTTGCCAGCGCTGAATGCGGGCCGTGTAGCTTTGAAGGAGAAGAGCGCTCGGGCTTCCGAGCTGATTTTTCTTCTTCAAGTCTCGCGGCCGGGGCTGTGGAGCACGACTGCGATGTTTTACCTGATGCCGCTTGGCCACGCGGACTTTCTGCATTCGCGAACAGTTTGGCTGGGGCTTCTCTACGTATTATTTCCCTTGGGATTTTTATTGTACGGCGTGAACGATATCGTAGACGCCGAGGGGGACCGTCTCAACCCGCGCAAGGGAACATTTTTGTTCGGCTCGCTAGGCGCGGCGGACCAACTCGCCGCGTTACGATGGAAAATCGCGGCCATTCAGGTTCCTTTCCTGCTTGTCTTCTTTGTGCTTACAGGGCCGCGCATTTTGTTTTGGTTCGCGGCATTGCTGCTGGCCGTCGTTCTCTACAATGCGCCGCGCTTCGGATGGAAGAGCCATCCTCCCTTCGACGTGCTCATCCAAGCGAGCTATTTACTAATTTTTGTGTTAAGCGGCTGGCTGAATGGAGTGCATCAGCTTCCGTGGCAGACTTTTGTGTTCGGCGCAATGTTTGCAATGCATTCGCATGTTTTCGGCGAAGTGATGGATATAGAGCCGGACCGGTTGAGCGGGCGGCGCACCACGGCAACGTTGATCGGACCGGTGCCTTCCAAGTTGCTGATTGCGGCGTTCTTGTGTGTCGAGACCGCGCTGGTCTACGTTTCATTCGGAGACTTGCTCATTACAGGATTTCTTGGCTTTGGAGCGGCTTGGTTTCTGCTGGATGCAATGCTGATTTGGAAGAATCGCCCGTATAGTCCGATGGAGATGCGCCTGTTTATGTTGGGATGGAACGCAGCGGCTATTGCCGGAATGTTCTGGAACTGGTCAGAAGGCAGCCTGACGCACGTACGGCACGGCGCAGGGCTTTGAGCATGCAAAGCTGGTACATTCTGGAAATCAGCGTAGAGAGCGTTGCGGCGGCCATGGCAGCGGAGCGCGGCGGGGCGCAACGGATTGAATTTTGCGCCAATGCGCGCGAAGGTGGGACGACTCCGAGTGACGAGTTGCTGAGAGCCGTGCGCGAACGCGTGCGATTGCCGATTCTCTCGATGGTTCGTCCGCGAGCTGGGGACTTTGTCTATTCAGATGCGGAGTTCGAAATCATGCGGAGGGACATCCAGGCGGCCAAGGAATTTCAAATGGACGGCGTCGTTTTGGGTTTGCTGGAGGCCGATGGCCGCATCGACGTTGAGCGCAGCGCGCAACTCGTCGAGCAGGCGAGGCCGCTTCCGGTCACCTATCATCGGGCGTTCGATGAGAGTCGCGATTTGCAAAAGTCGCTGGAGGACGTGATTAAAACGGGAGCCGCGCGGCTGCTCACTTCAGGCGGGAGGCGGACAGCGCCCGAGGCGCTGGGAGTGCTCGCGGAACTCGTTCGAATCGCGGGAGAGCGATTGATCGTGATGCCGGGGAGCGGAATTCATGCGGGAAATATTCGAAAAGTAGCGCGCACGACAGGTGCACGCGAATTCCACGCCGGATTGAGTTCCGTGATTGCAAGTCCCGCGAACAACCTCGCCGCGTTTGAAGAAGAGGTGAGAAAACTTGCAGCTGCGCTGCGCGATTGTGACTGAGGCTGCCGAGGAGCGGCCGGTGAATCTTTTGTTGATTGCGGCGCAAAAAAAGAAGGGCACGATGTATCGTGCCCCTGCAACAGCTTGTGAAGAGTCAAAGGGCGGTTACGCTTTTTGCGCCTGGCGGCGAAGGAAGGTGGGCACATCCAGATCGTCGGCGGGAACGTCGCGGCTGACGTCGCGAACGTTCTGCTGCACCTGGTGAACGACGTTCGGCAACTGTTGTTGCTGTGGCAGGGGCTCTTCCATTTCGCGGCCGGCTTTCCACGTCTTGGGCAGGATGGAAGGCTTCTGCTGGACGGTTTTCTTGTTGGCTTCCTTGAAGCCCGCGGCGATGACGGTGATCTTGACGGCGTCCTTCATGGAGTCGTCCATGACCGCGCCAAAAATGATATTTGCATTCTCATGCGCGGCTTTCTGGATGACCGACGATGCTTCGTGAACTTCATGCAGGGTGAGGCTGGAGCTGCCGGAAATGTTGATCAAGATGCCTTGCGCGCCCTGAATGGAATTGTCTTCGAGGAGCGGACTGGAAATGGCGCGGTTGGCGGCGTCGATGGCGCGATTCGTACCGGTGGCAATGGCGGTGCCCATGACGGCGTAGCCCTGACCGTGCATGATGGCTTTGACGTCGGCAAAGTCGCGGTTGATGATGCCCGGCACGGTGATGATGTCGGAAATGCCCTGGACCGCCTGGCGAAGGATGTCGTCGGCGATGCGGAAGGCGTCGAAGAAACTGGTGCCGCGCTCGACGGTGTCCATTAAGCGTTCGTTGGGGATGACGATGACGGTGTCGACGGCGCCAATCAATTCTTGCAAAGCTTGCTCCGCCTGGAGCATGCGGCGCTTGCCTTCGAAGGCGAAGGGTTTGGTGACCACCGCGACGCTCAGAGCGCCGAGTTCGCTGGCGAGCGAAGCCACTACGGGCGCAGCGCCGCTGCCGGTGCCTCCGCCGAGGCCGGAGGTGATGAAAATCATGTCCGAGCCTTCGAGCGCTTCAATAATCTTGTCGGTGTCTTCGAGGGCAGCTTTGCGGCCGATCTCGGGATTCGCGCCGGCGCCGAGCCCCTTGGTGAGCTTCGCGCCGAGCTGCAGCTTGACGGGAGCTTGCGAGAGCTTGAGCGCTTGCATGTCCGTGTTGGCCGTGATGAACTCGACGCCTTCGACTTTGGCGCGGATCATGCGGTTAATTGCGTTGCATCCGCCGCCGCCCACGCCGATGACTTTAATCTTCGCGGGCTGCAGCTCCTCGCTGAAGCTCATGCGAATTCCTGCATCTTTCGTCGTCATACGTCCCTCAGCCTTCTCCAGATTCGCGATGCTGCGCTCGGGCAGGGTTACGAGGCACCTGCGAACATGGACTTCAATTTGTTTACCAGATTTCCAGCGCGCTGCGGCGCGTTTCGCCGCATTTTCGCGCCGTATATCACCAAACCCACGACGGTTGCATATTCCGGCTGCGCTACCTGCTCCGGCAGATCAGCCAAACCTTTTGGCTCCCCGATACGAACGGGCAAGTGGAAAGAGTCTTCGGCCAGCTCGACCAAGCCATTGAGTCTCGCACCGCCGCCGGCGAGCACAAATCCTGCGGGGATTTGTCTGTCAAGGCCGGCGCGCTGGAGATCCTCGCGGATGAGAGCGAGCAATTCCATCGCACGCGGCTCGATGATGTCGGTGAGCATGCGGGCAAAGATGGTGCGCGGAGGACGATCGCCCACGCTGGCAATTTCGATGGCGCTGTCTTCGCGGAGCAGCCCAGAGGCAGCCCAACCGTGGCGGCGCTTGATTTTTTCGGCTTCGGGGATCGGCGTGCGCAGACCGACGGCAAGATCGTTCGTGAAGTGATCGCCGCCCACGGGAACCGCGCTCGTATGCCGGACCACGCCGCCGCCGTATACGATCAACTCGGTCGTGCCGCCACCGATGTCGAGCAGGCAGCAGCCGAGGTCGCGCTCGTCTTGCGTAAGGCAGGCTTCGGCGGAGGCCAGCGGTTCGAGGACGGTATCGTTGACCAGGATGCCGGCGCGATTCGCGGCGGTCACCAGATTCTGCGTGGCCGCAATGGAAGAGGTCACGAGATGGACGTTGGCTTCGAGGCGCTGCCCCACCATACCGATAGCGTCGCGAATTCCATCCTGTGCATCGACCATGAATTCATGGGGAAGAACGTGCAGCACTTCGCGGTCTTCCGGAAGCGTAATGTTGCGAGCGGCATCGACGGCGCGGCGCACATCCTCGCGCTCGATGTCGCGGGGGCGATTGCCGAGCGTCACGCCGCCACGGCTGTTCACTCCGCGCACGTGGCTGCCCGCCACGCCGATCACGGCGGACTCGACCGGCACATTGGCGACGCCTTCGGCTTCCTCGACGGCCCGGCGAATCGAGCTCACGGTGGAATCGAGATTGACGATGAGCCCTTTGCGAAGTCCCTTGGATTCCGCCGCGCCGAGAGATAGAAACTTCACCTGTTCTTCGTCCACCTCCGCGATCAACGCGCACGTTTTCGTGCTGCCGACGTCCAGCGCAATGATGTAACGATCTTTTTTTGCCAAGCCGCCGCCCCCGCTCTGGAACCCTTACGTTTTCAACTTCTAGTTTTTCAGCTTCGCCGAATTCATGCTGCTGTCCGAGTTCACGACCACTTGCCGCGAATACTGCAAATCAATCGACTGCACGCGCCCGGCGTTCGCCTGCCACTGCGCGAAATTCTCGACGAGCATGCGGTATTTGCCCGTGAAATCGCTGTTGCCAAAATGAATGGTTACCGCCTGCGAATCGGCCGCGGATGCGAGGCCGGTCATAACAACGCGTACGTCCTTCGGATTCGAAAGATCGACTTCGCTGACGCGGTCGGACGATCCGGGGCGCACCAAATCCGCATCCCTCAAGAATTCCTGATAGGACTGCATGCGTTTTTCGCGCTCTTCCAGCGGCAGGCTATCGGTGAGGCCGGTAACGATGGGGAAGTGCAAGTCCTCGCCTTCAGGACGGTCCAAAACCACACCATGAGCGTCGATCAGGGCCAGATCTCTGCCATTGCGCAATAACGCAATCGGCGTGCGCTCCGTCAATTCGACGCGGATGCGGTTTGGCAGGATACGCAGCACACGCGCAGATTCGACCCACGGCAGTTGTTGGAGCTGGCTGCGCCGGACATCCAGCGGAATGAGGAGCACGCTGCGGTTGCGGTCGCGAGCAAAGGGTTGAAGCACGGCTTCGCGGCTCACGACATGATTCCCCATCAACTCGATTTGATCCGGCTTGAGAAGCAACACTTGCGGCGAATACAGCAAGAAGCGGCCTGCGACGAGAGCCGTGGCCACGCCTGCTGCTCCTGCGAAGGTCCACACCAACACGCGGCGATAGAACGGCCAACTTCTCCCGGCAAACTTTTTGCGGCGGATTTCGAGAGGCTTCTGACGACGCAAATAGCGCGGCTCTTCGTCCGCGAGCAATTCCGGGCGGTAGGGCTCGGAGGCCGCGGCGGCAGTTCCGCGTTGCAAGGCTTTCACCCGTTCCAAACCACCACCTCGTATTCGAGAATCACACCAAATGAATTTTGCACACGTTTGCGCACATCGGCGATCAGATCGAGCATGTCTTTCGCCGATGCCTTACCTGCATTCACAAAGAAATTGGCGTGGCGATCGCTGACGCGGGCGTCGCCCACGCTCAGCCCCTTGAGCCCCAGCTCGTCAATCATGCGTCCAGCGGAAGCGCCTGGCGGGTTCTTGAAGATGCAACCGGCACTTTTTTGCCCGAGCGGCTGGCTTGCGCGCCGTTTTTCGTTGCAGATACGAATACCTTTTAGAATTTCGCGATACGGTTTGGAGGGTAATTCCAGCTTCACTGCGAGCATCATATCATCAGGGGCAAAAGATGTGTGCCGGTATTCGAAGGAAATTTGATGGCCCCTAAGGGTTTCCATTTTGCGGCTGGCCGCCCGGTAAAGCTTCACTTCCCGGACGTAACTGCCGATTTGCATGCCGTAGGCGCCCGCGTTCATGCGCAGAGCGCCCCCGACGGTCCCGGGTACTCCAATAAGACCTTCCATCCCCCCCAAGTCGTGTTTGGCGCAGAAGGTCACGGTGCGGCCGAGGTCGGCTGCGGCGTCGACTTGGGCAGAATTACCTTCGATCACGATATCCGGCTCTGGAGCGACAAGTTGCAGCGCGACCCAGGGCAATTCGCCGTCGCCAACGAGCAAGTTTGAGCCGCCACCGAGAAACTTGTGTGGAACGCCTTGTGCGTCGAGAAGGTTCAAAAGGTCCGGTATGGCGTCGTGCTTCTCGATACGCAATAAGTCGGTCGTGCCACCAATGCCGAGAGAAGTGAGTCCAGCCAAAGAAGTTCCTGGCTTCCACTGAATACGCAACTCCGGAAACGCCGCGACGATTTTGGGATCTTCAACGCGCATGGTGCGTGGGATGCTCCGTCCCGAGAAGGACCATTAATTCGTTGCTTGCGCGGCTTACGTTGCCCGCCCCAATGGTCATAATCGCGTCGCCAGCCCGCGCTTCGCGCAGGAGGAACTCAATTCCTGCCTGCATGGAGCGAAAGTAGTTAACGTTTTTGTGCCCGGCGTCGCGAATGGCAGTGGCCAGAGCTTCGCTGGTGATGCCAGGAATCGGGGCTTCACTTGCCGCATAGATGTCCAGCAGCACCAGCACATCGGCCTGGTTGAAAGCCCGGCAGAACTCGTCCCAGAGGTGTTGGGTACGCGTAAACCGGTGGGGCTGGAAGAGCACCAGCAGGCGGTTGAACTTGCAGCCGCGGGCGGCCTCAAGCGTGGCGCGAATCTCAGCCGGATGATGGCCGTAGTCGTCAATCACCGTGATGTCGTTCACGACGCCCTTGATGTCGAAGCGGCGGCCGACGCCGGCGAATTTGGCGAGGCCTTCCCGGATCAAATCGCTCGGAACATTTAGATACAGAGCGACGGCTGCCGCAGCAGCTGCGTTCCGGACATTGTGGATCCCCGGAGGATGCATCAAGTGGAAGAGGCCGAGGTCCTCACCTTTAAAGGTGAGGCGGAAGTCGCTTCCCAGACCTTCGAGCTTCACGTCGCTGATGACCAAGTCGGCCTGGCTCGAGGTGCCATAGGTAATGATCGGGCGCTTCACGTCCGGAAGAATGGCTTGCACGTTGGGTTCGTCCAGGCAAAGGATCGCAGCGCCATAAAACGGAACGCGGTTTACAAACTGTAAAAACGCGCCCTGAATGTCTGAGAGTGAGGTGTATTGGTCGAGGTGCTCGCGATCGATGGTGGTGACGACGGCCACGACAGGCGCGAGCATCAGGAAGCTGCGATCGCTCTCGTCGGCTTCCACGACAAAATATTCGCCTTTGCCGAGCCGCGCGGTCGTGCCCGCCTGGTTCACCCTGCCGCCAACCACAAAGGTCGGATCGAGATGTGCAGCGGCAAGAACCGAGGCGACCATCGAAGTCGTGGTGGTCTTGCCGTGCGCGCCGGCTACGGCGATGCCATATTTGAGGCGCATTAGCTCCGCAAGCATCTCGGCCCGCGGTATTACGGGAATTTTCCTCTTGTGCGCTTCGACGACTTCAGCGTTGTCCTGCTTGATTGCCGAGGAGGTCACCACAACGTGCGCGTCTTCGACGTTGGCCGCCTTGTGGCCTTCGTGGATCGTCGCGCCAAGATTCTGAAGCCGTTCGGTAATGTTCGAGGGTTTGGTGTCCGAGCCGGAAACGGAGTAGCCCAGCGTCAGCAGTACCTCGGCGATGCCGCTCATTCCAATCCCGCCGATGCCCACCAAGTGAATGCGCTGAAAATTGCGGAAAGAACCCATCATGGATTTGCCCTCAGACCAATTCCCTGCACGTTAGCGGCCTCTTCAATTAAGTTGACTATGTCTCGCGTGGCGTGCGGACGAGCAAGCGACCGCGCTGCGTGCGACTGCTTTTCGAGCTGCTCAGGCTGGTCGATGAGGGAGAAAATTTCGGTCGTCAGACGTTCCGCGGTGAGTTCCTTTTCGGAAATCAGGCGGCCCGCGCCCGCGCGCTGCATCTCCTGAGCGTTGCGAAGTTGATGGCTATCGGTGGCGGCGCCGAAGGGAATGAAGATGGCGGCGCGGCCCGCGGCTGCAATTTCCGCCGCGGTGATAGCTCCGGCCCTGCAAACGATCACGTCTGCCCAGGCAAAGCGCTCCGCCATGTTCGCGAGGAAGGGGACGACCTCCGCGTTGATCTCGCGCCGCGCGTACGCGGTGCGCACAGCATTATAATCGCGTTCGCCGGTCTGATGCACGATGGACAGCTCATTTTTTCGTGCCGCCAGCCGGTCCATGGCATCGACGAACGCGCGGTTGATGGGCAACGCACCCTGGCTTCCGCCGGTTACGAGCAAGCGAAACGGCTTTTCGAGGCGTCGAGGGGCAATCGAAAAAAAATCCTGGCGCACCGGGCAGCCGGTAACGATGGCCTTTTTTCCCCAGGCCCGTGCAGAAATTTCATAGCCCGTGGCGATGCGCTTGGAGAGTTTGGCGAGGAGTTTGTTGGTCAAGCCCGGCTCGGCGTTTGGTTCGAAGATGACATTGGGCACGCGGCTGAGCCATGTCGCCAGCAGCATCGGCCCCGCAGCGTAGCCGCCGACTCCAAAAGCCGCGATTGGTTTGTGCTTTCGGAGTACGCGTCGCGCGTCCAGCATCGCAGGCGCAAGCATGGCGAGGTTTCTCACGAGCGTCGCGCCGCCCTTCCCTTTCAAACCGGCCACGCGCAACGTCTCGAGCGGCAGCCCCGCTTGAGGCACCAGCTTCATCTCGATTCCCCGTTCCGTTCCCACCAACACGACTTCCCTCTCTTTGCCACGTGACAACCACTCTTGCGCAATGGCCAACGCCGGGAAAACGTGTCCGCCCGTGCCGCCTCCCGCGATCAGCAGCTTCATGGCCGGGACTCAATTGCTCGCTCGAGCGCAGGGGCACGATCTACCGCGCCCCTACAACTGAAGCCGCATTGCGACTCAAAGAGCTGGCTCATGCCTCTGTCGCCTGTTGCGAAATGTTTAGCAACACGCCCGTCGCCAGCAGCATCACCAGCAGACTTGATCCGCCGTAGCTCACGAACGGCAATGGAATGCCTTTGGTCGGCACCATGCCCAGCACAACGGCAAAATTGATCAGCGCCTGGCTAAGCACCATTGCCGTGATGCCAAGCGCCAAAAGCCGGCCGAATCCATCGGGAGCCGCAAACGCCGCTCGCAGCCCGCGCCAGCCATAAACCACGAACAGGGCAATCACCAACATCGCGCCGATGTAACCCAGCTCTTCGCTGATCACTGCATAGATAAAATCCGTGTGCGCTTCCGGCAAGTAAAACAACTTTTGTTTGCTCTCCATCAAGCCCACGCCAGTGAATCCGCCGGAGCCCACGGCGATGAGCGACTGCGTCAACTGAAAGCCGGCGCCTTGCGGATCGGAATTAGGATCAAGGAATGCGGTCAGCCGCGCTTGGCGGTAGGAAACATGGAATATCAAAAAATAAAGCGCCGGCAAGGAGGCCACAGCACCTGTTGCGATCCATTTCCACGACATTCCAGCGGCATATAGAATCGCTGTTGCCACCAGCGCAATATCCACGGCAGTGCCCAGATCTGGTTGCGCAAGAATCAAACAGACGCAGATCAGCACAGGTCCGGCGGCGGGAAGAATCGTCTCGAGAAAATCCTTCTTGCAGAACTCCATTGCCGCCTTATGCCGGCGCTTTTGATCGAGAAACCAGGCGAGATAGAGGATCACCGCCAGCTTCGCCAGTTCCGACGGCTGGATCCCCACGGGCCCGTAGCGAATCCAGCGGTGCGTAGCGTGCGCCTTGTCCAGGAAAAAAGTGCCGACCAACAGGAGCAGAACCAAACAGACGGTCGTGTAGACAACCGCGGGCTCGCGCAAGCGCCGGTAATCCGTACGCATCAGAGCGAACATTCCCAGAAGGCCGATCATCAGCCAGGCGGCTTGACGCACAAGAAAATAATAACCGTGGCCGTACGCCTTATCCGCGGTGACGGCCGAGGCGCTGAAAATCATCACTGCGCCAAACAGGCAAAGCGCCACCGTCACACCAAAGAGCCAACGGTCCAGCTCAAGACGTCTCGGCACTTTCGCTCACCCTTTTCCCGAAGTCGCACCAGCGGCTTGCTTTTCCAGTTGCCGCACTAAATCCTTGAAGACGCGCCCCCGGTGCTCATAATTGTGGAACTGATCGAAACTGGCGCAGGCCGGCGCAAGAAGCACCACGTCGCCGCCTTGCGCGGCGTGCGAAGCGGTTTCCACGGCGCGCTCGAGCGTATCCGAGCGTTCCAGCGCGACACTTCCTGAAACCTGCTTTTCGATTTTTTCGGCTGCCGCGCCGATCAGGAGCGCGAGAATCGCTTTTTCCCTCAGCGGTTGTCGCAGCACGGTGTAATCGCTTCCTTTGTCTTTTCCGCCGAGAATAATCAGGATACGGCCGGGAAATGCGTCGAGCGCCTTGAGAGTGGCGTCCACGTTGGTGGCCTTCGAATCGTTGTAGTAGCGCACGCCGCCGATTTCGGCCACGAATTCCAAGCGGTGCTCGACTCCCGCAAACGAGCTTACGCCTTTGACGATGGCCGTCACGCTTGCACCGGCGAGCCGCGCCGCTGCCGCGGCAGCCAATGCATTCTCCACGTTGTGCGCGCCGGCAAGAGGAATGTTTTCCAGCTTGAACAGGACTTCTTCCGCGCCGTCTTGCCGAAACACGACTTCTTCTCCGCGCACATAAGCGCCCTGTGCTACCCGTTGTTTCCGGCTGAACCAGTACATGCGCGGGAGTGAAGGCGCGAATGGTGTGGTTGCCGCATCATCGGCGTTCAAAACCGCGGCATCCTCTCCCGTCTGATTCTCAAACAAGCGCGCTTTGGCGGCTCCATAGGCTTCCATGGTGTGATGGCGGTCGAGATGGTCCGGGGTCAAATTGAGAAACACGCCAATGTTTGGATGAAACGTGTCGATGAGTTCTAATTGGAAGCTGCTGAGCTCGACCACCGTCCAAGTGTCGTCTTTCATGGCGTCCACGCATCCGATAAGGGGCGTTCCAATATTTCCGGCGAGAATTGTCTGCATTCCGGCCGTCTTCAAAATGTGATCGACAAGCGATGTCGTTGTCGTTTTGCCATTCGAGCCGGTGATCCCGATCAATCGGCCCCTCAGGAAGCGAAAGGCCAGCTCAATCTCACTCCAAATGGAGATGCCTTTGGCGCGCGCGGCCTGCAAATGCGCTTCGTCGGCGGGCACCCCGGGGCTCGGAACAATTAAATCTTGTTCAAGAAACGTTTTCTCCTGATGGCCACCGAATTCGAGCGTCACTCCCACGTCTTGTAGCTTGGCGACCATTTCTCCAATTTCAGACTGGGTGCGCGAATCTGTAGCCGTCACGCGCGCTCCTCGTGCAGCGCAAAAAAGGGCCGTGGCCACGCCTGTCCGCGCCAATCCCACAACCAGTACGCGTTTTCCTCGCAGCTCCATCCCACGTTGCATCGCTCTTTCCTAAACCCGCCCTGCTTCAAATGCGGCCTACCTGAGTTTCAGCGTCGTTAATGCAAACAGCGCAAAGACGAGCGCGGCAATCCAAAACCGTACGATGACTTTCGACTCGCTCCAGCCAAGCAACTCAAAATGATGGTGAATGGGAGCCATACGGAATACGCGCTTGCCCCGCAGCTTGAACGAACCAACCTGCAAGATCACCGAGAGCGCTTCGATAACGAAAATACCGCCAACGAAAAACAAAAGGATCTCCTGCTTGATGATGACGGCGATTGTACCGAGGGCCCCGCCAAGCGAGAGCGATCCCACATCGCCCATGAAAATCTCCGCGGGATGCGCGTTGTACCACAGGAAGCCGAGCGACGCGCCCACCAGCGCCCCGCAAAAAACAGTGAGTTCTCCCACGCGGGGGATGTACTGAATCTCGAGATAGGCTGCCCAGCGCGAATTGCTGCTGACGTAGGTCAGCACCGTGAGGGCGCCCGCGGCGATAACGGTGCAGCCAATGGCCAAACCATCGAGACCGTCCGTCAGATTCACCGCGTTCGAAGAGCCAACAATGACCACGCAAACAAAGGCCAGAAACGGAAGAAACGCCAAGGGCCAGAGATGCTGCGATTTCATCAGGGAGTGGATAACCAAGTCAGGGTGCAATCGTTTGAGAAACGGAATCATCAGCTGCGTCGAGTAGGCGTAGTGCGTAACGAGAACGAGCAGCGAAATTCCCACGATCAGGCTTACCAGCACTTGAAAGTAAATTTTCTTTTTCGCCGTCAGCCCAAGGTTCCGTTGCTTCGAGACTTTCGCGTAGTCGTCGATGAAACCGATGGCTGCAAAGCCGATCAGAGCAAAGAGAGAGAGCAAAATAAAGGGATTGGCCAAATCAGCCCAAAGCAGCGTGGGCACGGCCGTCGACAAAACGATCAACACGCCGCCCATCGTCGGTGTGCCGGCCTTTTTTTGGTGCTCTTGAGGGCCTTCCTCGCGGATGTACTGCCCGATTTGCAAGTCGCGCAGCCGCTGAATCAGCCAGGGGCCGAACACGAGACCTAGAAACATGGCCGTCAAGCTCGCATAGACGGTTCGAACGGTGATGTAACGAAAAACGTTTAATGGGCTGAAGTACGGCTGCAGGACGTGGTAGAGGAGGTAGTAGAGCATGTCAGTGGCGTACCTCGTGATGCGGAACTTCGCCGGGAGCCGCGTATCGAGCAAGGAGAGCTTCGACGATGCGTTCCATCTTCACTCCGCGCGAGCCTTTCACCAGCAAGACATCGCCTGTGGCGAAGAGCTCCTCTAGAAACTTCGCCGCTTCGTCTGACGAGGCAAAGAATCTCGTCTGGGCTCGCGGTATGCCGGCAGAAATCGCGCCTTCCACAATTTGTTCAGCGTTGCCCTCAACCCCAATCACCCAATCGACATTCCCCGTTTTCGCCGTGAAGATGCCGGCTTCGCGATGCAGCACGGGCGAAGCCGCCCCCAACTCTCGCATTTCGCCCGCCGCCAGAATTCGGCGGCGAAAATTCGGGGTCGCCGCCAGTACGGACACCATGGCGTGCAGCGCGGCGGGACTCGAATTGTAGCTATCGTTGATCAGAGCCGCTCCGTTCGAAAATCGCAATAGTTCCCCTCGCATCGAGGGCACGCGCAGCGTTCGAAATACACCTTGCGCTTCCGCGGCCCCGATGTTCCAAACGCTCGCAGCTGCCAGCGCGGCAAGCGCGTTGTAGATTGCGTGGCGGCCCGGCACGGGAAGCTCCAAGCGCACGCGGCCTTCGGGGCTTACGTAGTCAAATGCGGAGCCAAGCGCGCCCCTGTCTTCGATCGCCGCAGCCGAAAAAAAAGCCGGCGCATCGATTCCATACGTCAGCACGCGCCCGGGAGCAAATGCGCCAAACGCCGCAACGCGCGCGTCATCCGCGTTCAACACTGCGGTCGACTCCCGCCCATTCAGCCCCTCGATCAGCTCGCGCTTCGCAAGTGCAATCTCATCGACCGATGCAAAGAATTCCAAGTGCGCTGGGGCCACGCGCGTCACCACGCCTACATCGGGGCGAGCAATCGCCGCGAGCCGGGCCAACTCCCCGCGCCGCGACATGCCCATCTCTAGCACTGCCGCTTGATGCGTTTCGTCCAAACGAAAAAGGGTCAGCGGCAGTCCGTACTCGTTATTGAAATTGCCTTCTGATTTCAGGACCCGTAGCTTCGCGCCCAGCAGCGTCGCCAGGATCTCTTTCGTTGTGGTCTTGCCCACGGAGCCCGTGACGCCGGCAATTTTCCCGCCCCAGGCTTCGCGCACCGCGCGGGCGAGATGTTTGAGGGCTTCGAAAGTGTCCCCCACGACGATGCTGCGATTCCGGACGCCCTCCCCGTAGCGGCTGATTTGCGATTGTGCCACCACCACCGCGAGCGCTCCGCCCCCGAGCGAGCTCTCCACGAAATCGTGTCCATCATGACGCGGTCCGTGGACGGCAACGAACAGTTCTCCTGGACGTACCGTGCGAGAATCAATCGAGACGCCGGCCACCCGGGCCATGGTGTCGAGTCCCGGCCCCGCCTTAACAGCCAGAGCGTCAACCACCTGTGCAATCGTCCACCGCATAAATGCCTCAAGGGGCTTGCTTTACGCAGGTACCCCGCATATCGGTTTGTTTTCACCGTGTTTTGAGGGCTCCTCCTTTCGCGAGTTAACTGCTGGCTCGCGCGCCCTCGCCACGCCTTCTTGACAAGCGCGCTACGTGCCAAACCCTGAGCCGTTTTTTGCCTCCGCGTTACCCAATTCGGCCTGCCGTTCGCTATAACCCCGTTCACGAAGAGCCCGGCGCCCCATGTCGCGATCGTCAAATTCCAGCGTTTGGTCCGCGAGAATTTGATAATTCTCATGACCCTTCCCTGCGAGCAGAACGATGTCTCCGGCGCGCGCCTCGTCCATCGCCACGCCGATTGCTTTTTCGCGGTCCGGTTCGATCAAATATTTCCCCGCGGTTTTCTGAAGACCCACGATGATGTCGCTGATAATTTTCAGCGGATCTTCGGTCCTCGGATTGTCGCTCGACAAGATCGTCAAATCGCTCAGCCGTCCGGTCACTTCTCCCATTACGGGCCGCTTGGTGCGGTCTTTTCCGCCGCCACATCCGAAGAGTGTGATGATTCGCCCTTTAGGATTCAGCTCTCTCGCGGTTCGAATCAGATTCTCTAGCGCGTCATCCGTGTGCGCGTAATCGACCACAACAAAAAAGGGCTGGCCCAGATCAATGCGCTGAAAGCGTCCCGAAACGCTTTCGAGGCTCCGGATCCCCGTTTCAATTATTTCCGTGGAAAGCCCCAGCGCCTGCGCCGCTCCGATCGCCGCAAGTATGTTGTAAACATTGATGCGGCCTACCAGTGGTGATGCGACGTGCACTTTGCCATCGGGTGTTTGCGCCGTAAACGCCAGGCCGTTGAAGGTCAACTGAAATTTTTTCGTGGTGATGTCCGCCTCGGACTCGAGGCCGTAGGACACTGTTTTCTTGGCGAGTCCGTTCAGTTGCTTGCCATACTCGTCATCCGTGTTAACCACAGCGACTTCCGGCACACCCGCTCCGGTGCCTTCGAACAACCTCTTCTTCGCCGCGAAATAATCCTCGAAGGTCTTGTGATAATCCATGTGTTCGCGCGTAAGATTTGTAAACACCGCCGCCGCGAAATGGCAGCCCCAGAGACGGTCCAGTGCGAGCGAGTGCGAGCTTGCTTCAAGCACTGCAAAGCGTCCTCCTGCGTCCCGAATCTCCGCAAGAAAACCTTGCAGGTCAACCGATTCCGGAGTGGTGTTGGGAGCGGGGTAGTCGCCGAGCGGCGTGTGATACGCGATCGTCCCGAAAAGGCCTGTTTTGGCGCCGGAGGCTTTGACGATGGCATCGACGAGCGAAGCGGTCGTAGTTTTCCCGTTCGTTCCCGTCACGGCCACAAGCTGTAACACCTTCGCCGGATGCCCGAAAAAGTTCGCGGCGGTAACCGCAAGCGCTTTCCGCGCCTCTCGCACCTGAACCCACACCACGCTTGCCGGAATCGCGGCGGGAGCAGCCTCCTCGCTGGCGATAGCCGCTGCGCCGCGCGAAACAGCGTCGCGAATGAACGTGTTCCCATCAGCCATCGCACCGTGCAGCGCGAAAAAGAGTGCGAGCGGTTGCACTTTGCGAGAATCGCATGCCACCTGCCTGATTTCCAGATTCTCCGCGGGCGCAGGAAGGCTAGCTTCCGTGCCTTGCAGCAAGTCGCGCAGTTTCATACTCCGAATGGAGACGCGTGATGGTGATGAATCTTCCCGGCGTTCATCGGTGTGGTTCGTTTTCGAGTTGCCTGTTTCGTCTTCGATATGGCTCAATGCAGTTCTCATCCTAATTCCTGTGCCCTGGGCGGGGCTTCGAATTCTTCTCGGGTGGTGTCCCGAACTGCACGGTGATTTTCGCGCCTCGCCGTACTTTTACCCCCGCCGCCGGCGACTGATTCAGTGCAAGATTGCTACCAACCAGCACAGGATCGAGACCAAGCCTCAGGGAAATATCGGCTACCTCGCGCATGGTCTTCCCGCTGAAATCGGGGATTTCGACTTCGCCGCCCTCATCTACGGCCACCGTCAAAGGCGGCTTCCTGAACGTGGAGGGCGCTTGCCCAATCGGCTTCATCATTTGCGATGCCACCGGCAGCGGATCGGGCTGCCCAGAAAAATCCACCGTCGAGAAGTCCTCGAGCGCGCTCGCATCTTCGCTCGCATGCTTCTTATAGGCGGCTTGGATCAGCTTAGGGTTGAGAGGCACATCGCGCGGCACGTCGAGATACGTCAGGACCGCTTCGGCAACGCGTTTGAACACCGGGGCGGCCACCTCTCCGCCTTCATGTTGCCCAACGGGAGAATCCAGAGACACGAGAATGGCCACTGCCGGATTGTTGATCGGGGCAAATCCTGTGAAGGAAGCAATGAATTGTGTGCGTGAGTAGCGCCCCGTAGAAGGATCGATCTTCTGCGCGGAACCCGTCTTTCCCGCTGAAGTCCAGCCATCCAAACGGGCTTTCGGGCCGGTGCCTTCCAGCACCACGCCCTCCATGAGGCGGCGCAAAGTCGCGGCAGTTTCTGGGCGAATGACGCGCTTCGGTTCCATCGGCTCCAGCACATCGTCGATTTGCAACGCGTGGCCGGCTCGCTGCAATTGCGCCACGACGTGGGGTTTGTAAAGCAAGCCGCCATTTGCGATCGCCGATACCGCTGCGATGAGTTGTATGGGAGTGACCCCAATCTCCTGCCCCATCGAGATCGAGCCAATGGAGAATGAACCCCAATTTTCGAGAGGCCTCAGCAAACCCTTGCTTTCTCCCGGCAAATCGACACCCGTGGGCGTGCCAAAACCAAATGCGCGGATGTAGTCGTAGAATCTCGGCGCTTGCAGCCGCAGCGCGATCTTGATGGCGCCCACATCGCTGGATTGCGCAAGGATTTGCGAGACGTTTAACAATCCAAACCGCTTATGGTCGTGAATCCGGTGTCCCGCCACGAGCACACTGCCATTCTCGCAATCGAAGACTTCGCTGGGCCGCGTGATCCCCTCATTGAAGGCCGCCGCGAGCGTAATCAGCTTGAACGTCGAACCCGGCTCGTACAGAGCGCTGACCGCTCGATCCATGCGCGCTTCCGCTTTTGCATCGCCGGCCCTGTTGGGATTGAAGGTCGGCCAGTTTGCCAGGGCAAGTATCTCGCCAGTGTTCGGGTTCATCACCACGGCAGTCCCCGCGATAGCGTGCGTGCTCGCGATCGCCTGGTCCAATTCTCGTTGGGCGAGGTACTGAATTTTCTCATCGAGTGTGAGGAAAACATCCGCGCCGGCCTCAAGCTTCGCTTGGCTGCCGTCGAACCAGCGCTTCCGCGCGTCCTCCATGACCACGATTTTTCCACTCGCGCCACGAATCTCGTTGTCCAGTTCGTACTCGATGCCGCCGAGTCCCTTCTCGTCCAAATCGACAAAGCCCAGCACATGCGCCGCAAGGTCGCGCTTCGGATAAAAACGCTGGTTTTCTTTTTGGAGATAGATGCCCTTCAAGTTCAACGCGGTGATTGCTTCCGCTTTTTCGGGTGGCAGCTTTCTCGCTATCCACACAAACGAGCGCGAGGATTCGAAGCGTGCTTCGAGCTCCTCCTGCGGCTTTCCCACCACTCCGGAAAGCAGCCTCGCGGCGAGATGTTCATCAACAATCTCGGAAGGGACCCCGAACGCGGAGTCCACGGGAATGCTCATCGCCAGTGGTTTTCGATTTCTGTCGAAAATAGTGCCGCGCTTGGGGGTTATCTCGATGGTTCGCTGCTGCTGGCGCTGAGCGCGCGCCAGATACTCACCATGGCGGAATAGTTGCAGGTACGAGAGCCGTCCAAAGACCGCAACCATCCAAAATAGGGCCACGCCGGCAAGAATGAGCAAACGGACGTGGGCGCGGTCTTGTTGCATGGCAGGTTCAGGTCGGCAAACGCTCCGGTTGGAAGCTCAAGCCAATGAGAAATTGTTCTTTGAGGACCGGAACGTCCGCCGGCGAAATCACGGCGCGCGGTTCGGACGCACGTACCGCGCGGCGGCCACTTCCGCACCGTCCGGCGCTTCGAACTCTTGGACCTGCGTCGGCAAGGGCTGAGTCAGGCCTAGCCTGCGGCGGGCGATGGTGTCGATGCGCATGGGATTGCGCAGCCCTGCAATTTCCAGTTTCAATTCCGAATTCAACGCCGCGGCCTTCATGTGCTGGGCCTTCAGATCTTCGAGCTGAAAGCTCAAATCGATGCAGCGGAAGTGCTGGAAAATGTACAGCATGAAAAACGCCGCGATCATGCTCCCCACTGCCACGGCGCGCCATAGATTCCGCAGCTTCGCCGGCTCTACATTGCGCACCAGTCTGGAGTTATCGATTCGCTTGACGGTGTGAAATTCCGCCGTTCCTGCTTTTCGTCTCATTCGCGTCATAACTACACTCTTTCTGCACACCGCAGTTTCGCGCTTCGCGAACGCGGGTTGGCCGCCTTCTCTTCTTCGGTCGGCTGGATCACGTGCCGCGTGAGCACCTCGAGCGTTCCCAAACGCTCTTCCTCTTGAAACGCGTGCTTCACGATGCGGTCTTCGCGCGAGTGGTAGCTCAGCACCACCAGGCGGCCGCCGGAATTCAATGTAGCAGGGGTCCGTGTTAGAAACTGCCCGAGTTCCTCCATCTCTCGATTCACCGCTATCCGCAGCGCCAGAAACGTTTTTGTTGCGGGATGCAGTCTCTGCCTTCCCCAGTGCTTACGGGCCCCTGCCACAACCGTTGCCAGGTGTGCGGTGTCTCTTATCGGCCGCGCTCGTACGATCGCCCTGGCGATCCTTCTGGAATCGTGCTCATCCGCCTCGCGGTAGAGCAAATCGGCCATCTCTTTCTCCGACCATCGATTCACAATGTCCTCTGCCGTAACTTCTTCCCCGGCATCCATCCGCATGTCCAGCGGACCGGCCTCGCGGAATGAAAAGCCACGCGCGGCCTGGTCCAGCTGCATGCTAGAAACTCCCAAGTCGGCCAAGACCCCGTCCACCTTCGGAATCCCCCACTCTTGTACGGCCTCCGCAATCCTCGAGAACGGCGACTGCGCTAGCGTCACCTTCGCCCCAAAGATCTTCAGCCGCTCCCGCGCCAGTTCTAACGCCTGTGCGTCCCGGTCCAGACTGATCAACCTGCCAGAGGTCAGCCTCTCGGCGATCGCTGCGGAATGCCCGCCGGCTCCCAGCGTGGCGTCTACGTATGTTCCTTCCGGCCTGATGCCCAGCCATTCCAGCACCTCTTCCAACATCACCGGCGTATGCGCCGCGCTCAATCTGTTAAGCCCTTCGCCTTACCGCCCCACCGATTTTCGCGTTTCGAATTTCGTGTCTCGTATCTTCTTCAAATCCCCAGCGCCGTGTCGTCCGCTGCCGTATACGGCTCACTCTTCAGCTTGTCCAGCATTCGCGTGTGATTCATCACTTCCAAATAATTCAGCGCGCCGTAAACATCCACTTCCCCCATCGTTTGCGCGGCGTCGCGCAACACCGCCGGCAAGAGCACTCTGCCCTGCCCATCCAATTCCGCCTGCTGCCCGAAATAGCTTGTCCTTAATAGAAACTTCTGCTTCGCCACATGCGTGCTCGGCAATTGCGCCAGCTTGTCCTCGATTTCCGACCAAACCTTCATCGGATAGATTCTTGCGGTTTCGCCCGTCGTACTCGTGATATAAAACTGGTTGCCATACTCCTTGAGCTCGTCCAGAAACACGGAGGGTATTTTGAGACGCCCCTTCTCGTCGACTTTCGCCGGACAGTTTCCCCGCAGCTTCATGGTTCCTGCTAAATGGCTGGTTTTGGATGCCCAGATTGCCCACGTTCACGATTGCCCTCGAGAACGCCTCAACTGCCCCGGACAGGCTCTACTTGACTCTACTAACGACCACTCTTTCCCACTTCTCGCCACATCATAGGTCGCTTTCAGCCTTTGTCAAGAGAAAACATGCGATCTCTTCAAAAATTTGTGTTTACTCACGATCCAGAAAATGCGAATTTTCCACTACCACAGGTTGTGGTTTTTCTCGCGGCGCATCTCCACCCTTCGTAGGTCGACTCTGAGTTAGCCGATGTACCCATTTCTCTCCTGGGTATTCCATCCATCCTGGCTCTGTGCTATATTTGGGCTGTTGTGAGTTTTGATTCTTCTGTTTAACCAGGAGCCTTTCGACATGGAATGGACTACACCTCAACACGAAGAGATCGATCTGAACTGCGAAATTAGCTCGTACGCCAACGCCGAGCTGTAGTCTTGTGACCGCGCCCCGCGGTCATCTACCAACGTGCCGGAATGCGCGTTAAACTCCTCGGCTCCGCAGCCGGGGGCGGCTTCCCCCAATGGAATTGCGCATGTGCTCAGTGTATTGGTGTGCGTTCCGGCACTTTGAAAGCTCACTCTCGCACACAGACGCAGGCCGCCATTTCAGCCGACGGCTCTCACTGGTTTCTGCTGAACGCTTCCCCCGATCTTCGGCAGCAAATCCTTTCCTCAGCTGATTTTGCCCCTGCCGCAGGTTCGCGAAACTCGCCAATCAACGCCATTTTACTAACCAGCGCCGACGTCGATGCCGTTTTGGGACTCCTCCACTTGCGGGAATTCCAACCTCTGCAGATTTTCTCGACAATGGCTGTCCGGCGCGTGCTCACAGAAGAAAACAGTTTCTTCCGCGTGTTAGCGCGATCAACCCCTCCTGTCCGTTGGGAAACGCTGACGCTCGATCGCCTCGTGCCGCTCATCCCAGCGTCGCCTGCGGATAAGAAAAGTGGACTCTTCTGCAAAGCCGTATCGCTGAACGGGAATTTCCCGGATTACGTAAGCGAATCCTTGCGCAATAGCCTTGCTGCGGAAGAGTCCGTCATCGGCCTGAGTCTGGTCTCCAATGAGAAAAGGCTTTTCTACGCTCCTAGCCTGCCTGGGACGGGAGATCGTTGGCTGCGCAGTGTGGAAGAATGTGATCTGGCGATAGTCGATGGCACTTTTTGGAAGGACGACGAACTGAACTCCATTCGAAAAGGAAGCAAATCCGCCAGGCAAATGGGACACCTGCCGTTATGGGGCGACCGCGGATTGCTGCGCCAGCCCTTTAGGCCTTCGAAAACTCGCCGCGTCCTCATTCACATCAACAACACCAATCCAATCTTGAATGACGACAGCCCGGAAGCTCGCATCGCCCGTGATGCCGGCTGGGAAATCGCCTATGATGGAATGGAACTCGTGCTATGAGCCAAATCCAGGCCATCGACACAGCGCTGCTTTCGGAAGCTGCTTTCATCGCGGGATTTCACGCCATTGGTGAAGAGCTCTATCACCACAGACATCCATTTCATGCCTTGATGCACGAAGGAAAACTTACGCGTGGCCAGCTCCAAGCCTGGGCGCTGAACCGCTACTACTACCAAAGCCGGATTCCGATCAAAGACGCGGCCATTCTTGCTCGCAGCGAAGATCCCGCCTTCCGCCTTGTATGGCGGAAGCGCATTCTCGATCACGATGGCGACGGGGTGAAGCCGGGCGGAATCGAGAAGTGGCTGCGGCTGGTCGAAGCCACGGGACTTTCCCGCGATCAGGCGCTTCAATGCGAAGGAATTCTTCCTGCCACGCGCTACGCGGTCCAGGCTTACGTCGACTTTGTTTCCACGCGCTCGCATCTCGAAGCCGTCGCCTCTTCCCTCACGGAGCTTTTTTCAAAAAAGCTCATCACGCTGCGCATGGATCGCCTGCGCCAGCACTATCCCTGGCTCTCGAGCGGACTCGACTATTTTACGGGCCGCCTCACGCAAGCTCCCGAAGACGCCGAATTCGCGCTTGCCTGGGTAGTCAAACACGCGCGCACTCGCGAAGATCAGAACAAAGCTCATGCAGCTCTTCGCGCCAAGTGCGACATTCTCTGGGCTCAGCTCGACGCCCTCTATTTCGCCTACGTTCAACCCGGCTTGCCTCCACCCGGCGCATTTCGCCCAGCGACAGAGGCGGGTTCCGCATGAGCATCGAACTCAATAGCCGGCCACGCCTCGCTCCCGGCGTCCGCCTTGGCGATAACAACCAACAGCGCGTCCTGCTCATGCCCGAGCGCGCCTTGCGTTTGAATGGGCCCAGCCTCGAAATAGTCGAGCGCTGCGACGGCCGGCACACAGTTCAGCAAATCATCAGCGAGTTGCAGCAGTTGTACTCAAAGGCCGAGCCATCCAAAGTAGAGCAAGACATTCTCGGCTACCTAGCGCTGTTGCAAAAAGAGCGCGCCCTCGACTTCGAGCCCGTGGGCGCATAGTTTGTAGGGGTGCAGCACGCTGCGGCGCGATCTCGGCTCGATCGCAGGCAGTTCGACCGATTTCAATGACCGAACCACCATCCAATCCCTTAGCACTAATTGCCGAGCTAACCCACCGCTGCCCGCTCCACTGCGTCTACTGCTCCAATCCTCTCGAGCTTCAGGCCCGCAGCGCAGAACTCTCCACAGAAGAGTGGTCCCGCGTCTTCCGCGAAGCCGCTGCGCTCGGCGTCCTTCAAGCCGATTTCACCGGCGGCGAACCCCTCACTCGCCCGGACATCCTCGAGATCATCCGTGCCGCGCGCGCTGCCGGCCTGTACGTAAATCTCATCACATCCGGCCTGCCTCTCGACGAATCGCGCCTCGAAGCTCTCGTCCAAGCCGGCCTGGATCACTTTCAATTGAGCTTTCAGGGAGCCCAGGAAGAAACCGCCAACGAAATCTCCGGCACCAAAGCTCACGCCCATAAACTCCGCGTCCTCGAATGGCTCAAGCACCATCGCGTCGCTGTCACACTCAACTTCGTGATTCACCGCCGCAACATCGATCAACTCCCCGAAATGCTTTCTCTCGCCGAATCCTCGAGCGCGACCCGCGTCGAGTTCGCGAACGTTCAGTATTACGGCTGGGCTTTCGCCAACCGCGATTCCCTGCTTCCCACGCGCGCACAACTCACGCAATCCATTGACTTTTTGAAGGAGGCGCAGGAACGCCTGTCGGGAAAAATCAAGATTGAATATGTCGTTCCTGATTACTATGCGAAATACCCGAAGCCCTGCATGGGCGGCTGGGGACGAAAGCTGATGCTAATCACTCCCAACGGCGATGCGCTACCCTGCCACGCGGCGCGCGTGATTCCCGGCATGTCCTTTGAAAACGTGAAGTCGCGCGGCTTGCGGGAAATCTGGGAAGATTCCGATGCGTTTCAAAAATTCCGCGGCGAAGTCTGGATGCAAGAACCGTGCAAAACGTGCGACCGCCGCACTCAGGATTTCGGCGGCTGCCGCTGCCAGGCTTTTCTACTCGCTGGCGACCCAGCCGCCACAGACCCCGTATGCTCGCTTGCGCCGCAACGCCCGAGAGTTGACGCAATCCTTGCTGCTCTAAATGACGCCAACTCTGCCGGCGCAGGGCTTGTTCACCACGGAGGGGACCCGCCCTCTGATGTCCTCCTCACCAAACCCACGTGGCTTTACCGCCCAAATCCTTCCTAGGCGGTTGCCGGCGCCTCCGGCTGGCGCTGCAATGGCATGACTACGCGAAAAATAAAGATCATGCTCCCAAGAAAACAAAGCGTCCCAAACACCGCGAGCGTATAGGGCGCGCCGATATGCTTCGCCACTCCTCCGGCAATGAGAGAGCCGATCGGCTGCACGCCCATGAACATCGTTGCGTAAACCGCCATGATCCGCCCGCGCAGTTGATCCGGGACGCGGTTCTGCAGAGTCGTATTCGTCGCCGCCATCTGCACGGTTGCGCAGAATCCAACTACCAGCAGCACCGCCATCGACAGCCAGAACACTTTCGACTGCGAAAAAATCACCAGCCCTATCGAACAGGTCGTCGACGTCACGGCAATCCAGCGCGCCAGCCCTTTGTAGCTCGTCCTCGCGGCAAAATGCAGCGCCCCGATGACCGCGCCCACTCCCGCCGCGCTCATCAATAAGCCAAATCCTTTTTCGTTCCGATGTAAGACTTCGCTCGCGAAAATGGGCAGGAAAACGGAGTACTGCAATCCCAGCAGGCTCAGCATGCTCAACAGCAACAGGGTCGACCGGATCGGCAAATCGCTCATCGCAAAGCGAAATCCCTGCATGAGACTCTGGAACGGCGAGCCCGATTCCTTCTTCGATTCCCGTTTCACAAGGCGCATCGCAAAGAGCGCGCCGATCACCGCCAGGAAACTCACTCCGTTCAGAAAAAAACACCATGCCGGCCCCTTCCAGGCTAGCGCAAACCCCGCAATGGCCGGCCCGACCACGCGCGCTCCGTTAAAAATTGAAGAATTCAACGCAATCGCGTTAGGCAGATCCTCTTTCACCACCATCTCGACGAGGAAAGCCTGACGGATGGGCACATCAAATGCATTCACCACTCCTACAAGGAACGCGACGAAAATCAGCTCCCACACCTGGATGATGTTCGCGAAAGTCAAAGCCGCAAGAAGGAACGCCAGCACCATCGAGGCGGTCTGCGTCCAAATCACGCCTGCATGGCGGTTGTACCGGTCTCCGATGAAGCCCCCGAGCGCAGCTAGAAATAAAATGGGAACTTGGTTCGCAAATCCAAAAACGCCAAGGAGTGCGGCGGATTTCGTCAGCTTATAGACCAGCCATAGTTGCGCCGTGGTCTGCATCCACGTGCCTATGAGCGAAACTAGCTGGCCTGCAATGAAAAGCTGAAAGTTGCGGTGCTGCAGTGCGCGAAAGCGCGTCGGCAAGACGGGAATAGCTTCCTCCTCTCCATTCGATGCGCGCGACGTGAACATGTCACGATGCCGCGCCGCTCATGCCCTTGTCAATGCCAACGCTGATTTCACTGCGGCCAATTTGTCTAATGGAAAAGCTCGACGAGAGGTGGTTCGTTTGTGCGAACCCTGCCTGAAGAACGTCTATCGCAGTACCAACTATGTCGTCACTCGCCCGGCGGATCGGGCGCCCCACCCACATGCAAGTGGCTCAAATCCCGCAGTGTGGCTTTGTCGTCTTCGCTCATGCCCCTCGTAAACTCCGGATCATTTAACCGCTGGTTCCGGGCGAACTCGGGCATGTTTTGCAGCACGCGCAGTCTCTGCTGGATCGCTTGCCGGCGATCCGTAGGCATCTGCTTCCACCTTGGCAGCACGTCGTTTCTGATGTGGCTCTTCTGTTCCGGCGTTAGTCTGTTCCAGGTCGCAATCCGTCCTTGCAATTCTTGCCTTTGGGCCGGGGGCATCCCATTCAGCCGGTTGTAGTTCTCAATGACCCTTTGCTTTTCCCGCGGTGGCAGGTCGTTGAATCTTTGCCGAGGCTGCGGCGGAGCGTATGCATACGGTTGCCGGTTCGGATTGCCGTTGGGACGCGGCACGTAATTTGGTCGGTTCGGATTGCCATTAGGACGCGGCGCATAATCCGGTCGGTTCGGACCAGAGTTGGGACGCGGCACGTAATCCGGTCGGTTCGCCCTGTTTCCCTGAGGATTACCCGCTCCCCCATTCTGCCGTCTCTCCGGTTGAGCTCCTCTCGCCGGATTCCGCTGTTGCTGACGCTGCGGCTGCCTTTCCTGTTTCCGCTCCTGAGTTCTTGGCGGCTTCTGCTGCTGTTGCTGCTGCGCCCCGTTCGCGCGCCCGCGCTGTGCCGCGCTAGGCGCAGCCAGTACCGCACTGAGCCCCACCGCGAGCAAGCACCCTGCGAGTTGGCGTCGAAGTCTCATGAATTACATCGTCTGATTCGAATCCTGATCCTGTTTCTGATTTTGGTTCTGGTCTTGATCTGGATTAGCGTCGCCTGCATCGTCTGGCTGCACTGGCTGCGGCAAGTCGGTCAGTGCTCCGAACTCGGCAAGCACATCAAAGTTCTCGAGCGCCGGCAACTCCTGATCAATCTGCGCTACGTCCGCCGGTGTCAGTGGAAGCTCAGAGGGCCGCGAAGCCACCCACACCGTCGCCAACAACAGCAGTGACGCCGCAAACGCCACGCGCGGCGATGGCGTTAACCATGCCCACCAGCCCTGCTTCACCGGCTCCGCCGCTACACGCGCGCGCACTCTCACGTCAAACGCCGCCGACGGCTCGATCTGCGGCAGCTCATCCAGCAATCCCGCCACAGCCCGAAACTCGTTCACGCGTAGTTGGCACGCAGCGCATCCGGCGAGATGCTTCTCCACGTCCAGACGTTCGCTCTCTTTCAAACGCCCGTCCACGTACGCCAAAAATTTGTTTTCCATTCGCCCGCAGCTCATAACTTCCTTCCTTCTCTATCCCAGGGTCTGCTTCTACTTCCCTTGCCTCGCCACGAGCGGGGCTAGTTCCACCCGCAGCGTTTCGTACGCCCGAAAGAGCAGCGACTTCAGCGCGCTTTCCGAGCATTCGAGAATCTTTGCAATATCTCCGTAGTCCAGCTCCTGGTACTTATGCAGGAGCACTGCCGCTCGCTGCTTTTCCGGCAACTTATCAATGGCGTGCCGGATCATCTTCTTCCGCGCCTCTTCCACCAGGTACTGCTCGATGTTCGGGTGCTTCTCGGCAATGTCCAGCGCCTTCTCATCGCCGTCTTCCGCATCGATTGTCACCGGCGCATCCAGTGAGACTTCCATTCGCTGGTGACGGTTGTCCCGCACCGAGTTCAGCGCCAAATTTGTCGCGATCCGGAAAAGCCACGTCGTGAATTTCGCGCTCGGCACGTAGTCCTTCCGTGCCCGATACACCCTCAAAAACACTTCTTGCGCCAAGTCTTCCGCCTCTTCCCGCGCTCGAACCATGCGGTAGAGAAAGTTGACTAGTGGTGTCCTGTAGCGCTGGAGAAGAAGTTCGAACGACTGCTCGTCGCCCGCCTTCACGTCCAGCATCAGTTGGACGTCCGACCTGGCCATGGCCGCCACATTCTATCGAACCCCAGCGGACTCTTAAAGTTGCAAATGTTTATCTGACGTTAAGGCGAAGGTAGGGCGAATCTAGACGTGGAATAAATTCTGCATTATCAACACGGTGGCGACTCCCACAAAAACCAGCATGGCCATCCTCCAGTTTGGCTCCCGGTTCACCTCCGGCAGCAAATCCGTTGCCGCCACGTAAACCGTCACGCCTCCGGAAATCGGCAGAGCGTACTTCAATTGGCTCTGCAACACGCTCGTCAGCAAAACTCCCAACAGCGTTGCTGCACCTAGTAACCCCGCCGCTAGGATCGCGTTTCGCCGTCCCTGCCCGCTGGCTAGAACCACGGACGCCACCGTAAATCCCTCAGGCAGCTTGTGCAGAAACACCGCCACAAAAATCATCGCGCCAAGCCACACGGAAACGAGAAAGCCGGCCGCAATGGCCACCCCGTCGAAAAACGTGTGAATCGTCAATCCCAGCAGCACCGTGTTTCGCGCGTGATGGTGGCTAACTTCCTCGCTGTGCGTCTCTTCTCCGAAGTGAAAGTGGGGCGCGATGGTGTGCTCAAACAAATGCACGAGGAAAAACCCGATCAGCACAAACTGCAGCGACTGCTCGCCCCCCAACTTAATCGATTCGGGAATTACATCGACAAACGCCACCGCCACCATGTACCCGGCGCCCAGTGCGAGAAAATACTGCAGGTAGCGCCGCGGCCAATCTCGCCGCACAACGAAATACCCGCCAATCAAATTCCCCGCCGCCGCGACTAGCCCAAGACCAGCCGCCAGCGCCGTCCGAAATGCCAAATCGTGTGCCATTGTCAGTGGCACAGGCTTCAGCCTGTGCTTTCGTTACCCCGTCCCCGCGCGTGAGCCGCTCAGCTTTCTCGTGACATTCTTCTCTGTGCTCTCTGTGAACTCTGCGTCGAATCCCTTTTGCACGAAGCCGCACTATCCACTGTGCCTGAACAAAATTACATCCCCCTCTTGCACAATGTACTCTTTCCCCTCCAGCCGCACCTGTGCCTTCTCCCGCGCCGCCGCAATACTCCCCGCCGCCAACAGATCGCTCCACTTCACCACTTCCGCCCGAATAAAGCCCTTCTCGATATCGCTGTGAATCGCCCCCGCGGCCTTTTGCGCCGTCGACCCCTTGCGAATGGTCCACGCCCGCACTTCCGGCTCTCCCGCGGTAAAAAATTGGATCAATCCCATCAAGTCATACGTCGCGCGAATCAACCGGTTCAATCCCGGCTCTTTCAATCCATACGACGCCAAAAGTTCCGCTGCTTCTTTCTCATCCATCTCCGCTAGTTCTGCTTCCAGCCGCCCGCAAATCGCCACTACCGCCGAATTAGGCCGCCCCTGCAAAGCGCTCAACTTGTGCCGCTCCACCGCCGTATCCAACTTGTCCGCTTCGTCGTCGCCCAAATTCAGCACATACAGCACCGGCCGCGCCGACAAAAACAAAAATCCGCCAATCGGCTTCCGTTCCTCCGGCGTCAACTCCAATTCACGCAAAGGCTTCTCCGATTCCAAATGCGACTTGCACTTCTCCAGAACGGCTTTCTCCGCCAGCAAAACTGGATCGCTCTTTTTCTTCAGATCCTTCTCCAGCCGCTCCAGCCTCCGCAGAATCTGGTCGTGATCGGCAAGAATCAACTCCAACTCGAGGTTGGTCGCGTCCCGCAGAGGATCGATACTCCCCGCAGAATGCGGCACCGACGGATCGTCAAACACGCGAATCACGTGCGCGATCGTATCCACCTCGCGCAACGGAGCCAGCGCGTCGCGGTTCTTTTCCTTCTGCATCCCGCCAAGATCCACGTACTGCACCGTCGCGTACGTAATCTTCTTCGGGTTATAGAGCTTCGCCAGCTCCAGCAGCCGCGGCTCCGGCACTTTTGCCACGCCGACGTGCGTAGCAGATCCTCCACCTTTGCCCTCGACGTTCGCCTTCGTCAAGATTCGAAACAGCGTCGTCTTTCCAACCTGTGGTAGTCCAATAATTCCTGTCTGCATAAACTCGCAATACTAGCACACCCCGTCCCATCACCTTGGCAGAAGACAATCTCAAATTCAGCGAATCAATTTGTGAAACGCCGCGCCACTGTCAGAAGTCTTAACTTCCAGTATCTGGCTGGCGATTTCGGCATGCGAACACGACACTTTCACTGGATAATGGACAACTTGCGCGGGGGAGCAACTCGCGCATTCATTCGATGAACATCACGATCCTGGATCTGTCCGCCTACGTCGGTCTAACCGCCGTGGGCGCAATCACCATCAACATGCTCCTCGGAGTAATGATGGCCTTTCGCTACAGCCCCGTCCGCAACTGGCCGCATCACCGCTTCAACTATTTCCGCCTGCACAACTGGACCGGCTACATCGCCCTCGTCTTCACAATTCTCCATCCGCTCCCGCTGCTCCTCAACAAATCGCCAAAGTTTCGCGTCCTCGACATCGTCTACCCCATCCACTCCCCCCAACAACCGCTCGAAAACACCATCGGCGCCATCGCTCTCTACATCGTCGCGATCATGGTCGTCACCTCTTATTTTCGTATTCAGCTAGGCCGGCGCACCTGGAAAACCTTCCACTTCACCGTCTATCTAGGCGCCATCGCCCTCTTCTGGCACTCCCTCTTCACCGATCCCGACCTGAAAGGCGCCCCCATAGATTGGCTCGATGGCGGCAAACTCTTCGTCGAATCCTGCGCCCTAATCATCCTCGTAACCATCATCCTGCGCGCCCGCCACTCCAGAAAAA
>Ga0247669_1000183_pt1 | contig 31224 bp, 19 predicted proteins | sample CNK10_metaG_FD_182734 | JGI IMG/M metagenome (GOLD analysis project Ga0247669, IMG submission 182734) | Soil microbial communities from Purdue University Martell Research Forest, Indiana, United States - CNK10 | ecosystem: Environmental > Terrestrial > Soil > Temperate forest > Bulk soil... | reverse complement strand
CGCCTGGCGCTTCATCGCTTCAAGGCCGACGAAGCCTACCAGGTTGGTGCGGGTAAGGGCCCGGTCGAAGCCTATCTCGATATTGCAGGAATTGTTGCGCTTGCCAAGGAGAAGGGCGTTGACGCCATCCACCCCGGTTACGGATTCCTGTCCGAAAATCCCGCATTTGCGCGCGCCTGCGAAAAAGCGGGAATTGCCTTCATCGGGCCAACGCCAGAATTGCTTGCGCTCCTGGGGGATAAGACGGCTGCGAGACGGCTGGCGCGTTCAGCCGGCGTGCCGGTTCTTCCGGGAACGGGGGAACCGGTCAAGTCTGCAAGCGAAGCGCGCAAATTCGCTGCCGAGATTGGTTATCCCGTCATCGTCAAGGCCGCGATGGGAGGCGGCGGGCGCGGTATGCGAGTTGTGCGCGACGCTGCACAACTTGAGCAACTGCTCGAGGAAGCCCAGGGCGAGGCAAAATCCGCATTCGGCGATGCGAGCGTCTTTCTCGAGAAATTCTTGCCCCGCGCGCGCCATCTCGAAGTGCAGATTCTCGGCGACAATCACGGCAATTTGCTTCACCTTTATGAACGCGACTGCTCCGTGCAAAGGCGTCATCAGAAAGTCGTAGAAGTAGCGCCCGCCTCGAATTTGCCGGCTCTTGTGCGCGCGGAACTTTGTGACGCCGCGGTCCGCCTGGCACGCAAAGCCAACTATCGCAACGCAGGCACAGTCGAGTTTCTCTACGACGTCGATGCGCAGAACTGGTACTTCATCGAAGTCAATCCGCGCATCCAGGTGGAACACACTGTTACGGAGATGGTGACGGGCATCGACTTGGTGCGCTCGCAAATTCTTGTGGCGCAGGGCTACCGGTTGCACGACGAGCCGCTCGCGCTGCCGGAGCAGCTAAGCGTGCCGCTGTACGGCGCCGCGCTTCAGTGCCGCGTCACCACGGAGGATCCGGAAAAGAATTTCGCGCCCGATTACGGGAAGCTTACGACTTACAGGTCGCCGGCGGGGTTTGGAATTCGTCTCGATGGCGGCACGGCGTACGCCGGCGCAGTCCTCGCGGCGTACTACGATTCGCTCCTCGTGAAAGTGACCGCCTGGGGCACGAAACTGCCCGAAGCTTGCCAGCGCATGGACCGCGCATTGCGCGAGTTCCGCATTCGCGGGGTCAAGACCAACATCCCCTTTCTGGAAAATGTCGTCAACCATCCGCGCTTCCGCGCCGGTGAAGTGACCACCTCTTTTCTCGATGAATCGCCAGAGCTATTTCGCATGCACAGCAGAGGTGATCGTGCGACGAAGCTGCTTTCTTATCTCGGCGACGTGATTCTTAATGGCAATCCCGAAATAAGAGGCAAACAAATCCCAAAGGTATTGGAGAAAGCCGTCTTGCCTTCCGTCCCCGGCATTGAGCCTCCGGCGGGCACGCGGCAATTGCTGCGGAAGTTAGGTCCGAAGAAATTTGCAGCGTGGGCGCGAAAAGAAAAACGGCTGCTAATCACGGATACGACCTTCCGCGATGCACACCAATCATTGATGGCAACGCGTGTGCGCACATACGATTTGCTGGCCACAGCCAGCGCGATAGCTCAGCGCCTCCCCAATCTGTTCAGCCTTGAAATGTGGGGCGGGGCCACCTTCGATACGGCCATGCGCTTCCTCCACGAAGACCCTTGGCAGCGTCTTCGCGAGCTGCGCGAACGCATTCCCAACATCTGCTTTCAGATGCTCCTCCGCGGCGCTAACGCCGTCGGCTACACCTCATATCCGGATAACGTGATTGTGGAATTTGTCCGCGAGGCCCACGCGCAAGGTATCGACATCTTCCGCGTTTTCGATTCGCTCAATTCCATCGAAAACATGCGTGTCTCGATCGACGCCGTCCTGGAAACCGGTGCCGTCTGCGAGCCGGCCATTTGTTACACGGGAGACATTTTCGATAAATCCCGGCCGAAGTATTCGTTGAAATATTACGTCACTATGGCCAAGCAACTCGAAAAACTCGGCGCGCATTTTCTCGCGATCAAAGACATGGCGGGACTCTGCAAACCTTATGCGGCTTACGAACTTGTGAAAACGCTCCGAGAAGAAATTTCCATCCCTGTGCACTTTCACACGCACGACACCAGCGGCGTCAATTCCGCCGCAGTGCTGAAAGCTGCGGACGCCGGCGCCGATGTCGTCGACGCCGCGTTGGCTGCGATGAGCGGCGGCACGAGCCAGCCCAATCTCAATTCCATCGTCGAGGCCCTACGCCACACACCGCGCGACACGAATCTCGACATCGAAGCGCTTAACGAATGCTCCGACTATTGGGAAACCGTGCGGACCTATTATTTGCCCTTTGATTCCGGCCCGAAAGCCGGCTCCGCGCGGCTCTATCAACATGAGATTCCGGGCGGTCAATACACGAATCTTCGCGAACAAGCCGCGGCCATGGGGTTGGGACACCGCTGGCGTGAAGTGGAAAAAATGTATGCCGAAGTCAACCAGCTCTTTGGCGACATTGTGAAAGTCACGCCTTCCAGTAAAGTTGTCGGTGACATGACGCTGTTTCTCTTGGCGAACGAGCTTCAACCGTCCGATCTTCTCAAGCTAGATGATAAGCACGATCTATCTCTCCCGAATTCGGTCGTGGAGATGTTTTCGGGTGTCCTTGGCGTTCCGCCGGGCGGATGGCCACGCAAGCTGCAGAAAATAATCCTGCGCGGCGCAGCCCCGCTCAAAGGCCGTCCCGGTGCAAGCCTCGAAGCTGCAGATCTTGCCGAAACATCCGCCACCCTGGAGAAAATAGCAGGTCACTCAGTCCGCCGCGACGACCTGTTGAGCTATCTTCTCTATCCGGATGTGTTTGTAAAGTATGACAAATTCCGCCAGACCTACGCAGATGTAGGCGTCCTTCCGACAGCCGCGTTTTACTATGGATTGAGCTCCGGCGAAGAGATTACGGTTGAGATCGAGCCGGGAAAAACTCTCATTATCAAGTTTTTGACGGCCAGCGATCCACATCCGGACGGAACGCGGACCTTGTTCTTTGAATTGAACGGGCAGCCGCGAGAAGTAAACGTACGGGACCACGCACTGCGAGTCGTCGAGCGCGCGCATCCGAAAGCTGACCCTGCGGATGCGGGACAAGTGGCCGCGCCGACGGCCGGTGTGATCAGCGGAATCGCCGTGCAAGTGAATCATGCTGTAGAACGCGGAGCTAAACTCTTGACACTCGAGGCCATGAAGATGCAATCGAATATTTATGCGCCGATCACCGGGCGCGTCTTGAAGCTTCTGGTGACTCCCGGGCAGCACGTCGAAGCCAAGGATCTGCTGGTGACTATCGCGCCGTGAACGATCCGGATCTCCGCAAGCACGAAGGTTTTCGCTCGCGCTTCCTCAGAAACCAGCGCGACCTCATCGTCTATGTCCCGCCTGGCTACGACGGAGACTCCTCGCGCCATTACCCAGTCTTGTATCTTCACGACGGCCAAAATCTCTTTGACGGTTCGACTTCCTTCATTCCCGGCATGGATTGGAACGTCGGCCAAACCGCGGATCAATCCATCATCGACGGGGCGATTGAGCCGCTCATTATCGTGGGCATCTACAACACTGGCAAGCAGCGCATTCGCGAATACACGCCGACTAGCGTTCCTAAACTCGGTGGTGGCCGCGCGGACCGTTACGCAAGGTTTCTGATCGAGGAGTTAAGGCCCTTCATGGAGCGCGAATACCGCACTCTTTCCGGCCCCGAAAATACCGGCATCGGCGGCTCCTCGCTCGGTGGACTCGTTTCTCTCTATTTGGGCCTCAAACTTCCGCACGTTTTCGGAAAACTTGCCGCTCTCTCTCCTTCCGTTTGGTGGAACCAGCAGGTAATGAATCGCTTCGCGCAAGCCGCTCGAGTGGATCCCCGGCCGCGCATTTGGCTAGACATTGGCACACGAGAAGGCCCGCGCATCGTGCAAGATGTCGAACAATTCCGCGATGTGCTCCTGCAAAAAGGCTGGCAGCTCGGTCAGGACTTGCACTACCAGCGCGTGGAAGGCGGCGAGCACAACGAAGCGGCGTGGGCCCAGCGAGTTGGTCCTTTTCTGCAATTTTTGTTTCCGGCCCGCTAGTGCGAAGTATAATCCGCACCGATGCACCACTGCAGCCTGGCACTCTCCCGCGGGCGGCACGACATGAAAAGGGTCATCCAATGCCAGAGAGCCGTCCTCTCACCATCCTCTGCGTCAGTTCCTACGAAAAAGGCCAGGAATTCCTCCGCACTTGCAAATCGATCGGCTGCCGCGTGCTCCTTTTGACGGTGGAAAAACTTCGCAATGCGGATTGGCCCCGAGAGTCCATCGATGAAATATTTTTTATGCCGGAAGAACTGCCGATGCAAGACCTCATCAATGCCGTCAGCTTCGCTGCCCGATCGCAGCCGATCGACCGCATCGTCGCCCTGGACGAATTCGACATGGAAAACGTCTCGGCCCTCCGTGAACACTTGCGCATTCCCGGTATGGGCCTAACGACTGTTCGCTACTTCCGCGACAAGCTGGCGATGCGCGCCCGCGCACAAGAAGTTGGCATCGCCGTGCCGGAGTTTGTGCCCGTCCTTAATTACGATGCCTTGAGAGAATTCATGGCGCGCGTGCCTGCGCCATGGCTGCTGAAGCCACGCTCGCAGGCCTCGGGAATCGGCATGAAAAAGATTCACGATTCCGCCGAGCTCTGGCCCTGGCTCGATCAGCTCGGCGACAAGCAATCTACATATTTGCTCGAGCAATTCGTTCCCGGCAGTGTCTATCACGTGGACAGCGTGGCTGCGGAGCGACAAGTGGTCTTCGCGGAAGCCCATGCCTATGGCGCACCTCCGCTCGACACCTCGCATCTGGGCGGCGTTTTCACCACCCGTACGCTTCCGCGCGGCTCGGCGGAAGTGAATACGCTCCTCGACGTCAATCGCAAAGTGCTCGAAGAACTTGGATTCCTGCGCGGCGTCACGCACGCCGAATTCTTGAAGGCCCACTCGGATGGAAAGATTTACTTTCTCGAGGTTGCCGCACGCGTCGGCGGGGCCTATATCTCGAATGTCATCGAAGCCGCGACTGGCATCAACTTATGGCGCGAGTGGGCGCGCCTCGAAGTGGGGGCAGGGAAGCAGCCCTATCAATTGCCTAAACCGCGCACCGATTACGCCGGAGCAATTGTGTCGCTCGCTCGACAGGAAAACCCCGATACATGCGGATATAACGATCCAGAAATTATTTACCGCGTCGCAAAATATCATCACGCTGGGTTCATTCTCAAATCGTCCACGCCCCAGCGCATCGAGGAACTCCTTCAATCTTACTCAATGAGATTTCAGGCCGATTTTCTGGCCACACAGCCTGTTCCCGAAAAACCTAGCAACTGAAGATTCCTTGCGCTACACTCCTCGCGCCCCCCTACGGCGTCATCAGAGATTCAGTGAACATTGATCTGTGAGCGACGGCGGTCACTGTCCAAAGGTCTAGTTACTTTCAGGAACGGTCGCGCAAGACTGCATTTGCAGCGCACCACACTGAGGACTAAAGTTTGCAATACCCCGAGCGAAATTCTGCCTGGGGTGGTGCTACTCCTTTGGGAGGATCGATGTGGGGCAATAAGAAACCGGAAGCGCCGCAATCCGCGCAACCGGAACCAAAAAATTTTCCAACGAATCAGTCGTCGAAGTCCGCTCCGGCGACTTGGGAGGGAACTACCGCAATGAGTACAGATGCCATGCGTCCATTGGGTGCAACCGCGGACCGCGCTACGGCGCGGCTCGGGGCCAGCCTGCACGTGAAAGGCGAGATCTCCGGCAACGAAGATCTGCTGATCGACGGTTCGGTCGAAGGACTGATCCAGCTTGATGAGCGGAAGCTGACCGTCGGAACTACCGCAAAGGTCACTGCCGATATCATCGCCCGCGAGGTGGTGGTTTACGGCACCGTGAAGGGAAATCTTCGCGCCAAAGACCGTATCGAAATCAAGAAGGACGGCTCCGTGAACGGTGATCTCACGACCGCCCGGATTATGATCGAAGACGGCGCCTACTTCAAAGGGTCTATCGAGATCGATAAGAGCTCGGAGAAGGATTCCAGCCACAACGCTTTTGCCAAGAGTTCGAACGCTTCGGCAGTCGCGCCTGCAGCCAAAACAATTTAATTCACCGCCATTTTTCCGGTCTTCCTCAAGGGCGGCGCGGACCTTCGGTCCTCGCCGCCCTTCGATTTTTCTCTTCTTCTCTCTTATACCGTCAAATTTCCCAACTTGACAATTAACGTATTTGGATTAAAGTGTTCCGCGGTATCCTCTCAAGTCCGGGCGCCCCGGCGTTTGCCGGATTTTTCCGCCGGCACGGCTTCTTCACCTTGGGGCGCGTAAGAAACGTGGGGTCGTTCGATGGGACGGCTAAGACGCGGCGCCCCGCACTTGTTACTAGGTCTGTTTCTGCTCGCTTCCATCGGGTGCGGCGGCGGTTCGTCCACCATTCAGCAATCACCACCCCCTCCACCTCCACCCTCTCCTTCTCCCGATTTCTCAATCGCATTCTCCGCGAATTCAGTTGCGGTCCAGCAAGCCGGCACTAGCCCCCCAGCCATCTTGTCCATTGCTCCGCTCAACAGCTTTACGGGCACGGTCCAGGTGACGTTGACAGGCTTGCCCTCCGGCGTAATCGCGAGTCCAGCCAGTCCTTTCAGCATCGCTGCAGGCTCGAGCACGCCCGTTCTTTTCTCCGCCGCACCCAACGCCAGTACTGGGAACTTCACCATCCTGGCCTCGGGCACCAGCGGCTCTCTTTCCCACCCCGCCAACCTCGGCCTCACCATTCAGAGCGGTGTCACTGCAAATATTCCCCGAACAACTTTTGCGCGTACCGACTCCACCCCAGCGATGGACGACCCAGCGGGCGAGCCTCACCATAGGCATATCACTTACGATCCGACGCATCAGCTCGTCTTCGAAGCCAACCGCGCGATGAACCGCGTTGAGATCTTTTCCTCAACGACCGCGCTGCGCGTCGCCCAAGTCGCCATTCCCGGCGCGAGCAGCGTTGACCTTTCTCCGGACGGTTCGACGGTGTGGGTCGCGACCGTGACTGAGCAAGTGGCCGCGATCGATACCACATCGCTTCAAGTCAAAGCCCGCTACGAAATAGCTGGTTTGCAACCACTTCCTAATACTCTGTTCGATCGCCCCGAAGAGTTGCTCGCGCTCTCCAGCGGCAATCTGATGATGCGCCTCCGACAATCCCAAACCGGCGTAGCGTTGCTCGCTCTGTGGAATCCTTCGTCGAACACGCTTACGAACCTGACTTCCACCGAGCCGCAACTTTTTCAAAACGGCCTCGGGGCGGTGGCTCGGACGGGCGACCACGCGAAACTCCTGGTCGCAGCCAGTGATGCAAGCGGTGAAGTCGCGATCTACGATGCGAACGGCAGCGTTCTCGCCGGTCCTCGGGGCCTTGGCGCGGGCACGATTCCCCTAATCGCCGCAAATCCTGATGGCTCGCGAATCGTTGTTGTTTTCGTTTCGAATGGCGCTTCGCAGGTGCTGCTTCTGGACGGCTCTTTAAATCAAGTCGGCTCATACGCAATATCCTTCATAAACGGCATGGTGTTTTCTCGCGACGGGCAGTTCTTGTTTCTAAGCGAAAATGCCGGGTCGCCTCCCGTCATCACCGTGTTGGATGGACATAACCTCGGCACGATTGGCCAAGTGCCCGATTTGTGGCTCTCCGGAAGACGCTCCGAAATCGAAGACGTGGACGCCACAAACCTCATCTTCGGAGTCGCCAACCGTGGTCTGGCTTTTGTCGATGCCGCAACGCCTGGTCCACTTCCCACGACTGTCCCCAGCTTCGCCATGCCGCCGAGTGTGCAGCCTTCACAAGGATTGAACGCAGGCGGAACGGCTACCACGCTATCCGGGCAGAATCTTGCAACGTCCGTGCAAATAAAGTTCGGCACCCAGATGGCCAGCGATGCAAGCGTGGCGAGCAGCACGGTGATCCATGCAACCTCGCCCCCAACCGCGGCCAGCGGCGCCGTAAATGTGACTGCCTATTTCCCCAGTGGGTGGCTTGCGCTCGCTCCTGACGCGTTCAGCTACGGCCCGCAAGTTCTGCAAGTCTTACCAAATGCTGGAAAGCCCGCTGGCGGTGACATCATCCAAATTTACGGCTATGGGTTCGGCAGCGACGCAACAAAAGCAGGCGTCACAATCGGCGGTGCAAGCTCCACAATACAAAAAACCGAAAATGTGGCATCCATCGCCTCGTCCTTGGGATTGGATGCGAGTTATCCCTTCCCACTTGAGCGCATCACCCTGCAAACACCCTCTGGGATCGCGGGGAAGGCCGATGTCGTTATCACCTCGCCCGCCGGATCGGCTCCCGCACCGAGAGCGTTCCAGTATTTGCAGAGCGAGAATTTCTTCGCCAAGCCCGCCTTCGATAAGTTCATCTTGTACGACAAGTCTCGCCAGTGGCTTTACCTCAGTAATATCGATCACGTGGATGTCTTCGATTTGACCTCCGGCCTTTTTCACGCAACAGGTATCGAGCCGCCCGGCGGTCCTCCTCCCACCGCTGAACTCCGCGGCCTCGCTTTAACCCCGGACGGGACCCAACTCGTCGCCGCCGATTTCAGCGCTCAGAACATTTACCTGCTCGACCCAGACAACGGCGCGGGCACGAGTGTTGCTGTTGGTGGCGTTGCGGGCTTCACAAATTCAGGCCCTGCTCGCGTAGCCGCCACGAGTTTGCAGTCCGTCTTCGTCGGCCTGAGCGCAGAATCCAGCTCTTCGGGTTCCTGTACCTCATGCCTGGGCCAGCTAAATCTGATGGCCAGCCCGCCCACGATTCAACCTGCCTCTCAGCCGGAAATCACCAGCCTCACCGGGGCGCCTCTCGTGCAATCCAGTGGCACGGGCAATCAGGTGTTCGTTGCGTTTGCTGCCGCGCCGGGAGGGCCGCTCGCCTCTTGGAATGCATCCTCTCCCAATCAATTCTTGACGTTCACCGCAAACGACTCCGCGGTGGACATCGGTGCTGCCGCCGATGGAACCATGTTTGCTCTTCAAGCGAACGGCACGACGGAAATTCGCGGCGCCGATCTTTCGCTCGCCGCCGTCCCCGCAAATTCGGAACTCCTGCGTATTCCCGGCCGCGTTCCAGTCCCTGGAGTAACACTCCATCCCAGCGGCTCCCTCCTCTACCTGCCGTTCTTGACTGGCCCCGCGGGAAGCGCTGGCGTCCAAGGCGGCGTGGACATACTCGACGCGCACACTGGCGTACTCCGCCTGCGCGTCTTGTTGCCCCAACAATTTATGACCGACGTCGATGGATTGCACGGCAGCTTCCTGGCCATTGATGAGAACGGGCAAAGATTGTTCGCCATCACGTCGACCGACGGGACGGCGCTGAACGCAGGCGTCACGGTCGTTACATTAGCTAAGGTTCCGCTCGGAATTGGATTACTTACTCCCGCAAGTGGACCCGCAGCCGGAGGAACGCAGATCACAATTCGCGGCAGCGGCTTCGAGAGCGGCGCCACTGTCACTATCGGCGTTAAGACTGCTACCGTCACATTTAAGGACATGAATACTCTGACCGTGCTGACACCGGGCCTAGCAGTCGGCACGCAACGCGTTTCCATTACGAATCCTGACGGCGAGACCATCTCATTGGACGCCGCCTTCACCGCCAATTAGCTTTAAGCCTCTTTCCTTCGGCCGTTCCCGGATGTTCTTCCTAACCAATCCGTTCTTTTTTTCATCTCATGGAATGTAGAATTCAGAGTGCGGACGACGCTCGCAACGCAGCGCTCTATCTAAATGTGGAGAGAGGAATCATGGATATTCGCAAGCTCGGCAATTCCGATTTGCAGATTACGGCTGTTGGCTACGGCGCCTGGGCCATCGGGGGTAGCGGCTGGGATTTTGCTTGGGGACACCAGGACGATGGGGATTCCATCGCCGCAATTCACCGCTCGCTGGAACTCGGCGTGAATTGGATCGACACTGCCGCCGTCTACGGCATCGGACATTCGGAAGAAATGGTCGCTAAGGCTCTGAAAGACTGGCGCGGCGCTCGCCCGTATGTATTCACAAAGTGCGTTCTCCGATGGGACGACAAAGGCCGCGTTAGCCAGAACCACCATGCCGATTCCATTCGCCAGGAGTGCGAGGATAGCCTCCGCCGCCTCCAAATCGAGGTCATCGATCTATATCAAATGCACTGGCCTCCCTCTGACAACGGGCCCGGCCTGGAAGAGGCCTGGCAAGCCATGGCCGCCATGCAAAAGGAAGGAAAAGTTCGCTGGATTGGCGTATCAAATTTCAACGTCGAGCAACTCAAGCGCGCCGAAAAAATTGCTGCGGTCACGTCTCTCCAGCCGCCTTATTCGCTGATCCGCCGCGCCATCGAGCCGGAGATTCTTCCTTACTGCCGGCAGCGCGGCATCGGCGTCATTTCCTACGCTCCAATGGCCTCTGGCCTGCTCACGGGTGCAATGACCCGCGAGCGCGCAGCAGCTCTCCCGCCCGACGATTTCCGCAGCAAGAGCCCCGAGTTTCGCGACCCGCGTCTTTCCAAAAATATCGAGCTTGTCGAGCGTCTGCGCAAAGTCGGTGCACGGCACGACCGGAGTCCAGGCGAAGTCGCCATCGCCTGGGTGCTGAGCAATCCCGCTGTCACGGGAGCGATCGTCGGCGCCAGAAACGCCAAACAAGCCGAAGGCATTATGCGCGCGGGTGAGCTAAAGCTATCGCCGGAAGAAATCAAAGAGATCGAGGGCGCAGCGGCTGTTGCAGTGGCTCGTTGAATTGTGGAGAATCAAGCGCGGGCGAAGTCTGGCCGCCACGTCTTGATCAGCTCTTTGATCGCCTTGCGATCGTTCAGTTTTTCATCCAGCACTCTTCGCGCAAGCTCCGGCAACTCCGCGTTGCTCGCAAAGCGCAGGCCTACAAGCTGTTCAATTGTAAATTCGCTGATGCGCGGCTGCAGATCCGAGGGAAGCACGCGTTCTAGACGCAGCCTCTCCTCGATACGGATCACCCGGTCTTGCACCTTCATCGCCATCACGCGCGACATCACCATTCCGACAAAAAGTGCCGCCGCAACGAGCACGGAAAGCAGACCGTTTAGCGCAAATCCCGCCTTCACCCACCAGTAAATCGAAAAGCCGAAGTTGATCAGCAGTACCGGCAACACAAAAAAATGAAAGGGTGGCAACCATCTCGCATGACTTTTGAAACTCTGTTCGGCCATTGAATTCCTCCTGCCTGCGTGCCGATTCTAGCAGAAGCGCCCCGTTAAGCGCCCCGCCGGGCAATTCCTTTGCAACCCTCGCAACAGATCTGCATTTCGAGTCCCCTTATTCAATGAACCGTTTCCGCTTCGCTCGCATCCAATGTTTATCTGAACTTATGTCCACGGCCCGCAAGAGCCGTCGTCGAGCAAGAGGAGCAAGTGTCATGGCTAAAGCCGTATGGGGTGGCAAGGTTATCGCCGAAAGCGACGAAACAGTCATCGTCGAAGGCAATCAATACTTTTCTCCGGATGCGGTTACCCAACAATTTCTGAAGTCGAGCACCCACACCTCCATTTGTCCTTGGAAGGGCACGGCACACTACTATCATGTCGAAGTGGATGGCATGAAAAACGAGAACGCCGCGTGGTACTACCCCGAACCGAAACCTGCCGCCGCTGAGATCAAAGGCAGAATCGCGTTCTGGAAAGGTGTCCGGGTCGAAACCGGAAAAGACTAAAAATCAATGCTCGCCCCCGCGTGCACAGCCTTCGCTACGTGTCTCTATCCACCACTCATTTTCTTCTATTTCGCTAGCTCGTTCTTGAATACCGACCCATTATGCATCACAAAATGTACGTGCTCGAGCTCGCCCACGTCCTTCAGAGGGTCTCCGGAAACCGCTACGATATCCGCGTAGGCTCCCGCTGCCACGACACCGATCTCGCCCTTCATGTCCAGTAACTCGCTCGCGCGCAGCGTGGCCGACTGGATCGCATCCATCGGGCTCATCCCCAGCGAGACCATTCGCTTGAACTCCTGCGCAAGCGGTTCCGTCCACGGAATTCCTCCCATGTCCGTCCCATACGCAATCTTCAAGTGCGCCTGCATCGCCTTGCGAAACGAAATTTCGTGTACTGCAGCACGCGCGCGGTCCCGCCTTCCGCCTGGCGTATCCGCGGGCGCCCAGTCATCGTAGTACGGCGAGAGTGTCGGGCAATACCAGGTACTCTGTCGCTTCATTTGCGCAATCTGCGCGTCCGAGATCTCCAGGCCATGTTCGATGGAATCGCATCCGCCGTCCAGCGCTCTCTGCATACCAATCCCGTTGTACGCGTGACACGCCACCTTCTTCCCCCAGCCATGCGTTTCGTCAACGACCGCTTCCAATTCCTCGACGGTAAGCGTGGGCTGCGAAACAAGCTTCCCCTCCTTGTCTACCCACGACCGGTGCGTCATGTACACCTTGATCCAGTCGGCGCCATGTTCGAGCTGCTGCCGCGCAGCCTTGCGCGCTTCCACCGGTCCATCGACCAGTTGCGCTCCCTTCGGCATATCCAGTTCCGGCGCGTAGTCTTCCAGGTTGTAGCCGCCCGTCGTTGAAATCGCGCGCGTCGCGCAGAATAGCCGCGGCCCGGGAATCGTACCCTCTTCGATTGCTTGCTTGATTTCGACGTCGCCGTATCCCGCGCCCTCAGTCTCCAGATCGCGCAGCGTCGTGAATCCCTGTTCGAGCGCCCGCCGCGTCGCAAACGTCGCGCGGGCCGCTCGCAGCGCGATCCCCGCTTTCAAAATGTTTACGTCGTACCCACCCTTGGCGGGCTCTTCGCCCCACAGAAAAATGTGCGTATGCGAATCAATCAGGCCGGGCAGCACGGTCGCACCGGAAAGGTCGATGACCTTCGCGTCTGGCGGAATCGAGACGGTCGCATCGGTCACTTTCTCGATGTGTTCGCCGCGCACAAAAATAAGCTGATTCTTGCGCGGCGTATCGTTCGCGCCGTCGATCAACGTTCCCGCGCGAATCACGATCAATGAACCTTTGGACGGCGCGACAGTTTGCGCGCGCAAATCCCCTGTGCACAGTACCAGCGCACTGAAGACTATTAGCAATGCATTTTTCATCGAACACCCCCGTCAGCGGACCGTAGCTTGCCCCAAACTCGCACTCTCTGGCAAGCCGCCTCGCGCGTGCGGGGCTATGGAAGTCATTCGCGGCAAGTTCAGGTTAGCTGCCGAGAAGACTTGGCTGCAGCCGGCTGTAACCATTCTCCTCAATCCAGTCTATAAGAGGAGTCGCCTCAAGATCGGCAACGCTAAGGGCACGTCACGTCCGGTTGTGCTACCAATGTTGTTGGTTCCCACAATTCTGGAAACAAATTTAAGAGCCGCACGGCTCAAATCATTGACGATCTTGAGCAATGGATTGTGACACCACCCGCGGGCCTCTTTTTTTGCATCTGGTTTGGGAAACGTCGCAGCATCTCGGTGCATGGTTCTATGGCGGGTGGTTGGACGATGCGAGCCATCCTCGTGCGCCAGCTGCCCGGACAAACAAGCCTTTTGGCTTAGGCACAGCTTCTCGCAATAAGTATGTGACGGAATTGGAACATCTTTGGGATGGACACCTTTTCGCTGCTTGCAGTGCCACCGTAACCCTAGCCAGAAATATGTGGCGGCATAGTCTTGTTACCAGGAAGAGCCTGTTCTTCTCATCCTTATTTCGTTGGGGCTGCGGGCACGGCTGCTGTGGGAGGAGCTTCAAAGAGCTTCTGCGCATTCTTCCACAGTTGCGCGACTCCCCACGCCCACGGGAGCCCGACAAAGAGCCAGGCCAATAGGATCAGCGCCACAGGCGTCTTTTTCGTGTGGTCTTCCATCCTTTGCTCCTTTTTCCTGACTATCGTCTTATGTGATTGCGTTCAATCAAGCGGTTGCAAACTTTTTCTTGGTCCCCTCGCTCTTGTACCAGTATCTGGAATCCACCGGTCGTACTGCAAGGTTGGCGAGCAACCCGACAATGAGCAAGCCCACCATCACGTACAGAACGGTGGAGTAGGAATCTGCAAGTGGGACTCCGTGGTTCTTCTCGTACTCGCGGATGTAATTGACAAGCACGGGGCCGCAAATACCGGCAACGGACCAGGCGGTGAGCAATCGCCCGTGAATGGCTCCCACTTCCATGGTCCCGAACAAATCGCGCAGGTACGCGGGCACAGTGGCGAAGCCGCCCCCATACATGCTGAGGATCACCGCGGAGATGCCAACGAAGAGCGGAATGCTGTTGAGTCCGCTGACGCCAGTACGCGGAGCGAGGTAGTAAAGTATCGCGCCCAGAACAAAAAACACATAGTACGTGTTCTTCCGTCCGACGTAATCGGAGATACTGGACCAGAAAAACCGCCCACCCATGTTGAACAAGCTAAGTAGTGCCACAAAACCGGCCGCTGCGCTGGCAGTAATTCTGCCCTTGAACAATTCCTGGATCATCGGCGACGCTTGCTCCAGAATCCCGATTCCGGCGGTGACATTCATGCACAAAACAATCCAGAGCAGCCAGAACTGCGGTGTGCTGAAGGCTGCATTCACGTCAACACTGTGGGCCGTTACCATGGCTTTGGGCTTGGCAGGAACAACCCATCCTTCAGGCTTCCACCCCCCTCGCGGAACTCGTACCGTAAAAACGCCGAACATCATGGCGACGAAATAGATGGCGCCCATCACCAGGAAAGTTTTTTCGATACCCAGGTCGTGCTCCGTGCGGAAGAAAGCCATGAGATTGTTTGAGAGGGGAGCGCCGATGAGCGCGCCGCCGCCAAATCCCATTATGGCCATTCCCGTCGCCATGCCCGGGCGGTCTGGGAACCACTTGATTAGGGTGGAAACTGGCGAGATGTACCCGATGCCGAGACCGATTCCGCCAATCACGCCATAGCCGAAGTAAAGGAGCCAAAGTTGATGAAATTGAACACCAAGAGCGGAAATCAGGAAGCCGCTGCCGAAACAGACAGCAGAGGCGAACATGGCCTTGCGCGGCCCCACCCTCTCGAGCCATTTGCCAAAAACTGCGGCAGACAAGCCTAAGAAGACGATCGCTATGCTGAAAATCCAACCCAGGTCAGTGAACTTCCAGTCCACCGGATTCGGACTGTCTACTCCTGGGAGAGCTTTGAGTCCGCCTCCGAAAGCGGAAACTTGGACCAGATAATTCAACGGCTTCTTAAACACGCTGAAGGCATAGGCTTGGCCGATGGCCAAGTGGATCGCAAGCGCAGCGGGGGGAACAAGCCAACGGCTGTATCCCGGCTTGGCGATGGCGTGGTCGCAATCGAGGAAAGACAGAAGAGGCATTCCTAAGCTCCTGAAACAGAAACTTGCGCAGTGACGCTACCACATGGTTCACATGTATATCGTGCTGAAGGGCGCTTGAGAACCCCCGGGAGGACTCTAGTTACATCACACCCCCACAAAATGCAATCCTGCAACGCAAGAGTAACCTGATATGAATCTTGGGAATTGCCTGGCGGTTCTTCGGGGCGTCGGCCAACCCTTCCGTTTTTGCGATGCGAGCTTCCACACTTGCGCGAGCTCTAACCACCGCGGACAAAACCTCGACAAAACATGTTTGTATTCAATGGAATCTTCGAGTTTGGGTTAGGTGACTATTTGTTGCCTGTTGATTCCCTGGATGCCGTACATCAGCCATAGTGCGCAGTTACCTTCCCTCAATTCCCAAAAACTCTCAGAGAAGCGGTGAGAGGCGCTGCCGTAGCCTGAGAGATGCGCATGAGAACCGTGTTCTTTTGGCTGGCAGGCTACGCCGACACAGATTGCGTGGCGGGCGCGGCATCGGTGTCGGTGCCCGCTTGGGCGCTGGAAGATCGATAACGGACGATGAGGAGGGTAAGGTCGTCGGCTTGGCTGGCACCACGGGCGAAATTTTCCACAGCTTCCAGAACACATTTTTGCAGCTGGTCGAGTGGACATTCGGTCTGTCCCGTAAGGACTTCGCGCAGACGAGGGACCCCGAATAACTCTTCATCGGGGTCCATAGCTTCTGTGACGCCGTCGCTAAAGAGTACGATAGTGTCGCCTGGCTCGAGTTTGAGGCGTGCCACCGCGTATTCCGCTTCCGGAACCAGCCCAACGGGGTAGGAGCCCTCGCTGAAGGGTTCCTGAGCCACTCCATGGCGAATCAGGAATGGCGAAGGATGACCGGCATTGATGAACTCCAGGTTGCCGTCATTAGCCAAAATACCGAAGAACATGGTGGCGTAACGGCCGACTTCGGCATGATCGCAGAGAAAGCGATTGACGTGACTGAATACCCGAGCGGGATCCGTGCCTAGGGTCATGGCGGAAAGCGCGCCCTGAAGCATCGTGGTTAAAAGAGCGGCACCGAGACCCTTGCCGGAAACGTCCGCAATGAGGAAAGCAGTGCGGTTGTTATCGAGCGGGAAAACGTCGAAGTAATCGCCCCCCACCGCAAGGCAAGGATAATTGCAGCCAGCCACGGCGAGATGGGGATGATCAGGGAAATTGCGCGGGAGGAGGGCCTGCTGGATGCCGCGCGCAATGTCGATTTGTTCCTCCATACGCTGCCGCTCGCGTTCGCGGATGACGAGGCGGGCATTGTCCAAAATGCTTGCCGCGTCGGCGGCGAGGGCGTCAAGAATCTGACGGTCGAGTTTGGAGAAAGCGGCAGGGCGGCGGGAATCTAGATAGAGTACGCCGAGAGAATGTTCAAACGTAGGTGCGGAGCTGGAATCAGGCGAACTCGCCCGGTGCACCGCAAACAAAGGAATAACGACGACGGCGCGCAACCGCTGCGCAATGATACTTTGTGCCGATTGCAAATCCATATCCGCGCGCTCGATATCTTCCGTAACCACAGGCGATCGCTGCCGGAGTGCGAGCTGAATGGCGGTTTGGCTTGGACTTATGCTCTCCGGCGAAAGGCGCTGACCGCCTGTGCGGCGCGCCAGTCGGACTTTGAGCGTGCCAGTGGAGTCAGCTTCAAGAAGCATGCCCCGGTCTGCGTCAGTGACAGAAACGGCATGATCGAGCATCGTGCCGAGGACGGAATCGAGTGGAAGCTGGGAGTGCAGAAGTGTGGTGGCTTCCAGGAGCAGGTTCAGCTTGCGAAGACCGCCGCCGACCGGTTCAGAACTGGTGATGTGTTCGATGCGGGTGAGGAGGTTGGGTATGGATTCCTCTCCGCTGGATGAGCCCGAGCGGAAAACGACTTCATAGGAGTCCTCGAGACCGAAGGTGATGGAGTCGCCGTCGCTGAGCGCCCGGCTTTCGACTTTTTCTCCGTTAACGAAAAGGCCTCGGCGCTGGCCGCGATCTTCGATGTATAGACGGCCTCCCTCAAGAACGAGCGCGGCGCAATTGCGAGAGATCCGGCGGTCCGAGAGCTGGAGATGGTTGCCTGTTTCCGCGCCGCGTCCGAGCAGGAACGGGGTCTGCGTGACGCGCACGTAGCGGCGAGCGCCGTCTGGAGAGACGACCTCGAGGACTGCTCCTCCCATCGTGATGGAAGCTGTGTCGGGCATGGGATACTCGCGACGGGATTGTAGCACGCAGCCATACTATTCGTGCCGCAGCGCTTCCAGAGGATCCAGCTTTGAGGCGCGTAGAGCCGGTAGGTAGCTCGCTGCCAGGGCGATTGCAGCGAGGATGACCGTCGCCATTCCAAACGTTGCGGGGTCGTCAGGTTTCAGGCCGAACAGCAGGGAAGTGGCCGCTCGGGAGGCAGCGAGTGCCAAAGCCACTCCGCAGGCTAAGCCAATCGAAAGCAGCAACACACATTCGCGCAGGACGAGCGCCACAATGGAGCGCCCGTCCGCGCCGAGAGACATACGAATCCCAATCTCGTTCCGGCGCCGCGCGACCATGTAGGAAATCACGCCGTACAAACCAATCACCGCGAGCAGCCCGGCCAGTACGCCAAAAAATCCGGAAAGTCGCGCCATCAGGCGGTCGCGCAACAATCCGTTGTCGATCATTCTGTGCAAATTGTAAAAAGTGATGTCTGCGTCCGGATCGGCTTCGTTCGCGGTGCCTTTCACTGCCGACAGAATGCCCGCGAGAGGAGCGCTCGAGCGCAGCAGAATCTGCGCGTCACTGCCGGCTTCCTCATTCTGCGCTCGTGGCGAATACACAATAATCTCTCGGTTCTCCCGAAGATCGGTGTACTTCGTGTCCTTGACCACCCCAATAATTTGATACGGCGCGGACGTCTTCATTAGTCGCCGCACCCGGAACTTGAAGTCCAGCGGATTCTTTCCTTGGGCAAATTTGTCCGCGAATGCCTGGTTGACGATGGCCACATTTGGCGAGCCCAGCCGGTCGTGCTCGTCGAAATCGTGGCCCACCAGGAACGGCGTCTGCAACGTCTCGAAGTACCCTGGGCTCACGTAATTGAATGCCGCTACGGGGACATCGTCCGGCGCATCGCCGCTCGCTCCCACAAGGATATCGTGCCCGATGCCGTCTCCGCTCAGGGGCACGATCGCCGCGGTGGCGGCGGCGTCCACGCCGGCGATCCCGCGCACGCGGCGCAGAAGTTCATCGGAAAATGCCCGTCGTGCTTCCGTGGGAAGATGCCGGGCGGTAAAGTCTATGTCCACAACGAGTATGCCGTCGCGGCGGAAGCCCGGATCAAGCGTCGCGAGATTCTTCAGGCTCTGAGCGAAAAGCAGCGCTCCCACCAGAAGCATCAGCGACAGCGCGATTTGCGAAACCACCAGAATGCGGCGCAATCCGAACCGCGAGCGGCCCTGCGTTGCTCCTCTGCCGCCTTCCTTCAAAGCCAGGCCGGGGGAGACACTCGTAGCTCGCAGCGCTGGAGCAAGCCCGAAGAGCACGCATGTAAAGATAGCCAGCGCGGAAGTAAATCCAAGCACGCGCCAATCCGTACGCAGAGCCACGAACAGCGGAGCTTGTTCCGTGCTCATCGAGGCCACCAGCACTCGGCTTAAATCGCGCGCCAGCAATGCCCCGAGCGCAGCTCCGATCCCCGCGAGCAATAAGCTTTCTACAAGCAATTGCCGGATCAGCCTGCCTCGTCCCGCGCCAACGGCCATGCGCATCGCCATTTCCTTCTCGCGTACACTCGCCCGGGCCAGCATCAGGTTGGCGAGATTTGCCGAAGCAATCAGCAACACCAGTCCCGCAAGCGCCAGCAATAGCCAGAGCGGCTGTGCATAGCTTTCCCGCAGGTCCGAGATGCCCGAGCCGCCCGGTATGGCCACGAGTTTGGCCGCCAGCAGTGATTTTGCGTTGGATGCGTTGTACTGCGGAGGCATCGCCGCTTCGAATATGCTCTGTGAAACGGCGCGCAGTTGCGTCGCAGCGCGTCCCACTGTCCAATCCCGCTTCAGCCTGCCCATGACCGACAGCCACCAGCCAATCCGGCTTTTCAATTGGCTGTTCTCACCATTGATGAGCGGTTCGGCGCAGACCGGTACCGCCACGTCGAAGTTCCGTCCGACTTCTACTCCGTAAAAGTCGCGCGCCGCCACGCCAATAATCGGAATGGGATGCCTGTTGACCGTGACCTTTCCGTCGAGCACGTCCCTGCGCCCGCCATATCCCTGCTGCCAATAGGAATAACTGAGGACCGCTCCAGCCGATGCGCATGAAGGCTGATCGTCCGCAGTGCTCAGCAGCCGGCCGAGCGCGGGCTCTACGCCCAGCGTTTCAAAGAATTTGCCGCTCACAAAAAGGCCCTGCACGTTGTGTACTTCGCCGGCCGGGGAAACGTTGAACTGCACCGGCGCCCAGGCATATACGCTCGAAAAACCCTCCTGCTTATCGCGAATCTGCTCCCAGATGGCGTAGGTGAAGTCAGGGTAGCGTGTGCTGAAGTTGCCGCTCCGGGACCCTCGACGGTCAAAAACTACGCGCGCGATTTCCTGCGGATTTTTCACTGGCAGGGCGCGCAGGCGCACGGCGTCGAGTAGTTCAAAGATGGCCGTGTTCGCTCCGATTCCCAACGCCAGAGAAAGAATGGCTGCACCTGCGAACATGGGATTGAAGCGCAGTAGCCGCGCGCCAAATCGCAGGTCCGTCAAAAGAGCTTCTACGTGCGTCTCCCAGCTTGCGGAACGGACACCTTCCTTCACTGCCTCAAGCCCGCCCATTTCCAATCGCGCCGCGCGGACGGCAGCTTCGCGGCTCATTCCCGCTCGCATTTTCTCGGCCGTGGACTTATGCAGAAAATCGCGCAGCTCTTCGTCAAGTTCCTGCTCCGCTTTGCGCTTACGGAAAAGCCCGCGGAGCCCAGCGGAGAGATTCGTCCAGATTCCCATGGCGTCCTCCTACGAAGCGGTCTGCAGAATTCTTGCAATGGCTGCGACTTGGCGTTCCCACTCTTTGGTTTCACTGCGCAACTTTTGCCGCCCGGCTCTTGTGAGCGAGTAGTATTTCGCACGGCGATTGTTTTCCGACGTTCGCCACTCGCACTCAAGGAGTCCCGCGCGCTCTAGCCGGCGGAACGCAGGAAAGAGAGAGCCAGGGTTGACGTCGAATACCCCGCGGCTCAATTGTTGAATTCTCTGCGAGATGCCCCAGCCGTGCAGTGGCTCAAGAGCGAGCGTTTTCAGAATGAGCATATCGAGGGTGCCCTGCACCAGCGTCGCGGATGTGTCCGTCATCGTGCCTCCTCCGAGTGCTTCTCTGGAGATTCTAGAGGAGTATACGGCGCTTCTCTCGATTGTCAAGAGAAGTCGTTCGATACCGGATAGACGCTGGGAATCGAAAAGCGTTTCAGCTAATCCGGATTTTCGTAAAATACTTCCGATTAGTGGGAAGCGGCGGCCAGCCGTCGCGTCACGTAGTCCGCGACATAGGCGTCGAAGAGCTCATTGAGCTGGTGCGTCACGGGGCCGGGAGCCGTTGCAATTTTGTGTCCGGCTACTTCACCTACGCCGATGAGATTGCGATTTGTCGACGAGATGAAAATTTCGTCGGCGGAGCAGATATCCTCGGGGCGAAGAGCCTGCTCCATGACTGCGACGCCCGCTTCGGGGGCGATTTCAAAGAGAATGCCCCGCGTGACGCCCTCGAGGCAACCTGAATTTAGTGGCGGCGTGAACACCTTGCCGTTTTTCACCGCAAAAATATTCGCCGCGGTGCATTCGGCAACCTCACCCCGCTCGTTCAGCAGCACGACTTCGTCGAATCCCTCTTTTTGCGCTTCCGCCACCGCCCAGACATTTTGCAGCCAGGAAGTTGTCTTGACGCCGGCAAGGGGCGAAGCCGCGTGGCGGCCTTGTTCGCGAAGAGCCAGACGAACAGGTTCGTGATATTGCGGGAGTGGCGCGGTGTAAATAATCAGGTCGACTTCGGGATGCTTTTCGTCGCTCTGCCAAAACCCGACCTGGTTGTAAATCAGATAAATGCGCGCGCTTCCCTCCGTCACTTGATTGGCGCGGATCACTTCGTGGAGATTGACGCGAACTTTGGCCGCGGTGTACGGCATGGGGAGATGGATTATGGCGGCGTCCTTTTCGAGACGGCGCCAGTGGCGCTCGTAGGCGAACGCCTCACCGTGAAAGATGCGCAGCGTGGTAAAGAGCCCCCACCCGCAGATGAGGCCGGCTTGCCCGGGCGAAAGCCGAACGTTCTCGATGGGCAGCAGGCTTTCGTTGTGGAAAATATTCTTGTGAATCACCTTACCCTCGGTGTCAGAGCTTCAGTCTATTTTGTATTGTATCTGAAAAATCGGAGTTGAACCTTGCAAGCGCCAATCCATAACGTGTAGTTTCCTTCGCTGCCGTTTCTTCCGTTTGAACGGAATGAGCAGCGCAGCGATGCCGCGAATTTGCGAACAAAAAACAGCGAGGGCGGGCCGAAGCCCGCCCTCGCCGGAAGATGGACTGACTGAAGCTCAGAAGAGCAACTTCAGAGCAAACTGGATCTGCCTCGAAGAGCCGAAGTCGCCGGTTGGAAATCGCGTCGACAGAACCTTTCCAAAGGACGAGCTGGTGGTCGTCAAAACCGGATTCCCGAAATTGGGATGGTTGAACACATCGAACATCTCGCTCCGGAACTGGAGGGTGAATCTCTCGGTAATCTTTGTGTTCTTTGTTACCGAGAAATCCGTGTTCAGGAAGTTCGGGCCAGTGATGGCATTTCGGCCCAAGTCGCCCGGATGGCATACCGTTCCAACACAAGGCGAAACAAAAACGGCCTTGTTCACGAACCACTGGGAAGGATCTCCGGTAGTCTGGATCGCTCCGGTTATGTCCGGCCTCACAGTGAGAGAAATTCCTGGGCCTGGGCCGATGGCCAGTGTCGGATTGAGCGGATTTCCCGTTTGCGCCTGGGTGACGATGCCAAGCTGCCAGCCCGCCACGAGTCGGTTGGCCTTGAAGGGAAGTTCGTAGAAGCCGCTGAGTACAAAACGGTGACGCGCATCAAACTCCGACGGGCCATAATCGCCGCGCGGATTGTAGGCGTTCTGGATGACGTATGTCTCTCCGGTCGAAAGTGAATTGTAATCGAGCGATTTCGAATACGTGTAGGAAGCCAGAAATTCGAAACCGCGAGAGAAGTGCTTGTTGACCGTGGCCCACAGTGCGTTGTAGTTGGAGTTCCCGCCGCTGTTCACCTGATTGATGTTGTTCAGCGGGCAAGCGGTGGTCGCGCACTGGCTGGGGATCACCGAGCTGGTGAAGGGGAGCGACGGGAACGGCTTCGTCGATCCGTAGACGCCGCCGGTCACGAATGGTTGATTGATATTTTGATTGAGCTGGAGATGAGTCGCCTTCATTCCCACATAGGCCACTTCAAGCCCGAGAGACGGAGTGATCTGCCGCTGGATGGTGAGATTCCAGTCCTGGGCGTACATGTCGTCAAATGAGGGGTTGATGGCGCTGGGACCCAAGCTAACTCCGGTGATGGCCGCAGAGGGATTCTCCATCGTGATGCTGCTCGTCTGCGAGCTAACGGAAAGCGGCAAGGCGAACGGAGGATTTGAGCTCAGTCCGGTGACGATATTGGTAGTCGGATCCTGAGTCATGATGGCATAAGCGGCGCGGACCGAAGTCTTGCCGTCCTTGAAGGGATCCCATGCGAATCCAATGCGCGGCTGAAAGTTCTTGTTGTTCGTGTGATAGGGCTGAGGGGACGCAATCAGCGTGCCAGTTACGGGATCGAAATTCGTGAACCGGCCAGTGGCTTCCGAAGGACTCGTGTTCCAGGCGTACCGCAGGCCGATATTAATCGTAAAGTTTGATTTCCACTTGAAGCTGTCTTGAGCAAACACATCGTATGCGGGCTGCAGAATCTTGTCATTGCCAGAGCCGAGTTGGTCCGTAAATGCATTGGATTTGTCGGCGAGGAAGTTCGCGAATGTAGTGAAGCTGAAACTTCCCACATTTTCGGCGATGTTGTTGTTGTATGCCCGGCGGATTTCCCCGCCGAACGCGAAAGAGTGCCGTCCCCTGAGCCAGCTCAGCGTATCATTCAAAACTGCGGTGGTGTCGCCGCGGCCTTGTGGTTCGTTCGTGGGTCCACCAAAGCCAAGGGTGCCTGCAACATTAAAGAACGGAAGTCCTGAGGCGACCGGAGATCCGGGTGGTAAGCCGATGTTGAAGGCTGCCGGGTCCAGAAGTCCGTTGGGCGTGAACGTTAAGTGGATTCGGTTGAACCCCAGGCGCACGGTGTTCGCCAGTGCGGGACTAAAAGTATGATCTTCGCTGAATGTCATCAGCTGCCGGAATCCAGAGCGGGTGTCGCCGAACCCAGGAATGTCAGCTCCGATTGCACCGCCCGCGGTCGGCTCTTGTCGAAGATCTTTTTGGACGACGTAGTACCCATGAATGCGATCTTTCTGCGTCAGTTCGAGATCGATGTCGGCGGATCCCTGGTTGAGAGAGACATTGGCAAGCGCGCCGCCGGTGAATAGATTGAAACTGGCAGGTACCCCAGCGGTGCCCGATCCGACCTGGTTGGCGGCAGGTATTAGAGCTAGGAGGCTTAGAACTGCTGGCGAAGTAACCGCCGCGCGATCATTTTGGCTGGGAACCGTCGTCGTGACGGTCAGGCTCTGGTGCTGGCGAAGTGCCTCATATGCGAGGAAGAAAAACGCTTTATTTTTCTTAATCGGTCCACCAAATGAAGCCCCGAATTCGTTGCGCTTGAAAGGCGCTTGCGGAAGGGGCGCGCCCGCAGCACTGAGTGCGGAATTGAAAAAGTTTCTTGCGTCCAGAGCGTTGTTCCGGAAGAAGTCAAACGCTTCTCCGTGGTATTCGTTGCTTCCGGAACGAGTGGCAAGGTTCACGATTGCGCCGGAATTCCGCCCATACTCCGCTGGGAAGGCCGAGTTGTCGATCTTGGATTCCGCTAGAGTGTCAATCGGCGGTTGGAACGTGATTTGATTCTGAACGTTATCGTTCAGGTTGATTCCGTTCACCAGCCAATTGGTCGTGTCTTCGCGCTGCCCCGCGGTATTAATTCCGAATGACCCTTGTCCGCGGAGCGGTGCTGATAGAAAACCGTTCGCCGGAGGCGTCATCGTGCCCGGCGTTAGGAGACTCAGATCCGTAAAGTGCCGGCCGTTCAATGGGATTTCCTGAACGGTTTTTTCATTGATGACCTGGCCCATGCTGTTCGTGGTGGTTTCGATGATCGCGGCATCGGCAACGATCTCGATTGTTTCCGTCGCTGCGCCAACCTTCAACTGCACGTTTTGAGTTACTGAGGTGGCCACATCGAGTTTGAGATTAGTGATCGCCGCCGTCTGGAAACTGGATACGGTAACCTCAAGGCGATACGTGCCAATCGGCAATGCCGGGAAAAGATACGCGCCTGCTGCATCGGTCTGAGTAGCCGATCCGACTCCGGTAGCTTGGTTTGTCGCAACTACCCTGGCATTTGGAACTGCCGCACCCGTTGGATCCGTGATGGTGCCGTTGAGCGATGCAGTAGATTGAGCGTGTGCGAGGCCGCCTAGCGCTAACGAGAACAAAAGCAGTGCCAGCCGCAGCCAAACCGTTCGAACTGGAAAAGTACCTCCACGTGCAACTTCCATTTGTATTAATCCTCCTCAGAAATTTTGTGACCCGCTATTCGAATCGTGCTCCCCACGTATCTTCGAGTTCCATGCCACTCTTCTGGCGACCTTCTATAGCGTTTCTCCTGTGGCATCGGCTTCATAGACTCCCAGCGCTGAAGCTTTATGCCAAGTCATGAATTGCATTGCGGTACTGCTGCTAACGCAATCGTGTGACCAGAAAGCCGAGAATCGTCTGTAGCTCTAAAGCGTGCAAAATCAATAATTTATAGAGGAATTGCGCTCGAAGTGAGTCGTTCGCGAGGGACTCTAATATGAAATTTGGGAGCCTACTATCGAATACAGTAGTTGGCTTACAACGGATTTAGATGATTTAGCAGGCCGATGAGCGGAATGGCCCGCCACTAATAATTCGTGGAGGATCTGCGCGAATCGACTAGGGGCTGCAGCCAGCGGGGACGACCAGTTCCTGGTCTTCGTAGATGCGGTTGGGGTCGCTCACGGACGGATTGGCGGCGGCCAAGCAGTGCCAGGCGGAGGAGCGGCCGAGGTTGGCTTTGGCCAGGCTCCAGAGCGTGTCGCCTCTGTGGACTTTGAGCGTCAGTTTGGCAATGCTCGCGGCTACGTGTTTGGAGCGAGGCGTCGCCGCGGCTTCCGGAAGATTGAGCTGCGCGCCGACGCGAATTTGGTTGGGGTCGACGATCCCTCGATTTGCGGCCAGGAGTTCCGGCCAGCGATTGCCCTGGCCCAAATTTTGTTTCGCCAATTTCCAGAGAGAATCGCCGCGCTGCACGCTCACGATTTTTCGCGCGGCGTTCGTAGCCGCCGGCAGCGAGTGCCGCGGCAGTACCGGGCGAACCGCTTCGCTCGGCGCGATAGGTTGTGCTGGCTGGATAAAAAGAATTGGCGGCGCGGACCCGAAAAATATTCTTGGCTGGGCGGGAACGATCACCCGCGCGTGAAGACGAACATTTGGGCGGACATCTTTGTGAAAGTCAGCGGGTACCTTGGCAAGAGGATCTGGACCGATGCGTGGAGGTGCTTCTTTATGAGCGTTGGGGCGAACACTGCGACGGAAATTCTCGCGAACGTTCGTGTGAGCATTTGCACGGGGAGTCGAACGGATAATTCCACGGGCGTCGGGAGGAAGTTCGGGACGCGGACTCGCCGGAATGTGTGGACGAAGAGGAACGGCTGAAAATGGATCGCGCCGGAAAAAATTCGAAGGCATTTTGGGATGCAAAGCCGGTTGAGCCGGAGAATGAATTGCGGGATGCTCCGGTAAAATTGGAGAGGCCAGCGCGGGCGTTCCGATGGGGAGATGGAACGGTTCCGATTGTTTCGGTTTTAATGCTTGCAATTCTTTTTGCTTGCGGAGTTGGCGAGCGAATTCCCCGAGCGAAGGTTGCTGAGGTTGTGAGTTCGCGTCGAGAGCATCCGGAGAATTTTGCGGCGCGCCCGGCAAGCAATTGTTTTTCTGCGCGCATTCATTTCGTTTGGCTTCGGCTTGCGCGCGGTCTTCCGGAGTCAAGATGTTGGGATGTTTGAGATCTTCTTCGGTGTAAACATGCTTTGCGCGCTTCTGCAGTTCTTGCTTGCGAGCGCGTTCCTGACGGGCGGCTTCGGCGACGCTTCGATCTTGCTGGTCTTGCGCGCGAGAAATGGTTGCGCCGAAAGTCGCGAAGCTCAAAAAAATAATAGCGGGTGCGGCCAAACGGGTGGGACGCGAGATTCTCCCCAAGCCAGGGCGACGCGGCTGGAGGGACATGGGGCCGTTTAGGTCAGTCAGCAACATAGCAACCGACTACGGGGGGACTCCGCGTAAAAAGGATTGTAGCTCAGAAATGGCCATAGGGAAAATTCTTTCTCTTCCAGTTTCCTGAAGGCAAACCCCTGGAGATACGGATTTTATGCGGCCCGAGAGCTGAGTTTGGCGTACTATCTGTGCGTTTTCTTTGCTGGGGAAAGGGTGAGGATCTGAAATGGAAAAATTCACTGAGCATGAGAGCAAGAGTGCAGAGATCTGCGAGGCTGAACGGGAAAGCGTGCGCGCCGAGCAAAAACGGCGCGCACCGGCGGCTGCAGGACGGAGAAGATTTTTGCAGGCAAGTTTGCTCGGAGGAGCGGCGGCCGCGGCCGGTCCTATGTTGCAGCCGGTGTTTGGAAGGCCACGCGGGAACGCGGCTGCGGCGGAGGCTGCAGAGGTTCCGGCGTTTGAGTTTGATGAGATCACGATCGGCGAGCTGCAAGACGGAATGAAGTCCGGGAAGTACACGGCGCGATCGATTGCGGAGAAATATTTGGAGCGTATCGCAGCAGTTGACAAGAGCGGCCCGACAGTGAACAGCGTCATCGAAACAAATCCGGACGCGCTGGAAATTGCGGCAGCGCTAGACAAAGAACGAAAAGAAAAAGGGCCGCGCGGGCCGTTGCACGGAATTCCCGTACTGATCAAAGACAACATTGCGACGGCGGACCGGATGCAGACGACTGCGGGATCGCTTGCCTTGGTCGGATCGAAGCCGCCGGCAGATGCGTTCATCGCGAAGAAGTTGCGTGACGCGGGCGCCGTGATTTTGGGAAAAACAAATTTGAGCGAGTGGGCGAATATTCGCTCGAACCACTCGATCAGCGGATGGAGCGGACGCGGCGGGCAGACGAAAAATCCATACGCTCTGGACAGAAATCCCTGCGGCTCGAGTTCGGGAACGGGCGCGGGGATTGCGGCGAACCTGGCGGCGATCGGAATCGGAACGGAGACGGATGGATCGATCGTGTGCCCATCTTCGGCGAACGGACTTGCGGGGATCAAGCCGACGGTTGGGCTGGTGAGCCGGAGCCGGATTATTCCGATTTCGCATACACAGGATACTGCCGGACCGATGTGCCGCACGGTGCACGACGCAGCGATTTTGCTTGGAGCACTCACAGGGGTTGACCCGAACGATAGAGCGACGGCGGCGAGCGCGGGAAAGTCGTTCACGGATTACACCAAGTTTCTCCAGGCCGACGGATTGCGCGGCGCGCGTATCGGTGTTTTGCGAAAAGCGTTTGGGTTCAATCCTGCGGTGGACAAATTGATGGAGGCGGCGCTTGAGGTAATAAAGAAGCAGGGAGCGACGCTGATCGACCCGCTGGAAATTGAGACGTACGGCAAGTTCGGGGAGACGGAATTCCTCGGGTTCATGTACGAGCTGAAGGCGGACTTGAATGCGTATTTGGCGTGGCTCGGACCGAATGCGCCGGTCAAGACGCTGAAGGAGATCATCGAGTTCAACGAGAAGAATGCGGCGAAGGAGATGCCGTTTTTTGGGCAAGAGAATTTCCTAAAGGCCGAAGAAAAAGGACCGGTGACCACACAGGAATACGTGGACGCGATCAAGAAAAACCATGAGCTGGCCGGCAAGGAAGGGATCGATGCGACGATGGACAAGCACAAACTGGACGCCATCGTTGCGCCGACGGGCGGGCCGGCGTGGTTGACGGACATCGTGAACGGCGACTCGTTTGGCGGAGGAAGCTCGGAATTTGCGGCAGTGACCGGGTATCCCAACGTGAACGTGGTCGCGGGATTCGTGCGCGGGTTGCCAGTAGGCATTTCGTTTTTTGGGCGGGCTTGGAGCGAACCGGTTTTGATCAAGCTGGCATATGGGTTCGAGCAGGCAACGAAATTCCGCAAGGCGCCGCGATTCTTGGCGCACGTCGAAGGATAGGGCCTCGGGCGGCGGAAGCGTGATTCGTGGTTCGCGATCCGGGTTCCGTGACCCGAGGTCAGTGATGCGTGATGCGCGATTCGTGGTTAACAATAACAGGCCCCCACCCCCGGTTTTCTTGTAAGTGTTGATTCTATAGGGCTTACTATTCTTGTAAGTTGTTTAGAATCAGCACTTGTGGGCGATTCTATAAGTGTTGATTCTAAAGGAGATGGAAATAGTGCAGGCGGCGCTGAGTAGAGGAACGGGGAGAAGTGAATGGCGAATCGCGGGAAGCACTCAGGGGCGGTAAGCTGATGAGTCCGGGCGAGGATGCGAGTGGAAGTTAACGCTCCAACCGGTTCGGAGCGGACGCCGGACAGAGAGGCCGCGGAGAAAGAGAAGGCAGGTCTTTCGCTAAGCTCAGTCCCGTAAAAGCGGCCGGGACGCAAAAAAGACGAATGGCAACGTGCTGGGCCCCTCGCCGAGGAGGCTCGGGGTAGACGGGGATGGAAGCCAACGTTCACGGTATATGTTACCGCAGTTTGGGATAACTTGTCAAGTTATTTGTTGTTCAGTACTCATTCGAATCGCGCGTACGGTGGACGTAAGTCAGTGAGGAGAATGGGGATGGGCGAGAATTCTGGGCGCGAAAATGGCCAGTTGTACGGGGGTGGGCGAGGGCTGGAAGTGTGCAATGGAAAGGCGGCGTGCGGGGCAGTCAGCTAACTTGAAAAGTGCCGGATCAGCAATTCCATATGTCCGGTAACGCGACTTACCAGGAGTTCATGAACGCAAGAACTCCGCACTGTCACTATTAGCAGGTTCCACCAATTTCACTCAGCGCTGTAATTCCTACGAATCTGTGTTCCCACGCCTGGGAGGTTATGGCGGAGCAGCAACTTTCGAAAGGTGCCAAACCATGCTCAATGCCATTCTTTTTGTGATACTTGGCGTGGTTGTTTTCTGGCTGTTGGCCGCTATTTTTGATGCAATAGGATTCACAAAGCATCGCTACGTCACACGAGGTTTTGCGGCTTTGCTCACCATCGCCGGGGCATGCATCGGCACGGGATACCAACATTGGTGGCAGGTGTTGATTGGAATTGGGGCCGCTTTTGTTTATCTCCAGACATTGAGGAAGTCTCCGGACAAATCGGCGCAAGAATCAAAATGAGGAACCTTTCGCCAGTCCCTTTTCGTAGCCCTATGGGCCGCTGGCCGTGATTTGAAGTGCCGAGTAATTGAAAATTCTCTTTTAGGGACCCGGAGATCACATCCGCCTGGCGAGGGGAAAAACCGTGGACCACAAAGATCATGTGAATCGCGCTGTTGAAGCGTCCATCCACATCGGGCTGGTCATTCTGCTGGCCGCCACTTGTTTCCTTATCTTGCGCCCCTTCATTCCCTTGATTGCATGGGGCATCATCATCGCGATCGCGGTTTACCCGCGCTACCGGCAGTTGCAGCTCGTGCTCGGCGGTCGTGGCGTCTTCGCTGCTGTCCTTATCACCCTTCTACTACTCGCTTTGTTGATTGTTCCTTTGGCCTTGCTCTCGGGAACATTGATTGGGGGCATCCAGGCCCTCGCAGCGCACATTAAGGACGGAACCCCGATTATCCCACCGCCTCCCGCTGGCGTGGAAACCTGGCCTTTCGTTGGCGTTCCCTTGAAAAGTGCATGGAGCCTGGCTTCAACTAACATTACCTCCGCTCTAATGAATATCGGTCCTCAAATCAAGGCGATAGTCCCTGGCCTGCTCTCGGCTTCTGCTGGAATAGGCCTCACCGTTCTGCAATTCGCTCTCTCCCTCATAGTTGGCGGAGTCCTTCTCGCTAACTCACAGGGTGCTGCCGGTGCTGCGCACTCCTTAGCCAATCGTATATTTGGCGACAAAGGGTCGGAGTTTGAGCAGCTCGCCGGCTCCACTATCCGTAGCGTCACGATAGGAATCCTGGGCGTGGCTCTGATCCAATCGGTTCTCGCGGCCATTGGTTTTCTTGTAGCAGGATTGCCGGGCGCTGGCTTGTGGGCCGTCGTGTTTTTAGTGGCCGCATTGCTACAGGTGGGGACACTTGTCCTCATTCCCGCCGTGATTTACGTGTTCGCGACCTCTAGCGTCACGAAAGCCGTGATTTTTATGGTTTGGTGCCTCATCGTCGCGCTGGTAGACAACACCCTAAAGCCACTTCTGTTAGGGCGAGGCGTCGCAGTTCCCATCGCAGTCGTATTTCTCGGTGCGATTGGAGGATTCGTAGCGATGGGCCTTATTGGCTTGTTCGTTGGCGCGATCGTTCTGTCGGTGGGCTACAAGTTGTTCATTGCCTGGCTAGCTCGAACTCCCGCCGCTCTTGGGGAGACTTGATATACAACGGTCCCACGCCGGATCGCAGAGGGCTTCGAAACCCTCGGAGCCGATCAAGTTGTCAGTGAGTGTGCGGTGTCCATTTCACTCAGACGCCTGTAGTTCCT
>Ga0247669_1000181_pt1 | contig 31395 bp, 31 predicted proteins | sample CNK10_metaG_FD_182734 | JGI IMG/M metagenome (GOLD analysis project Ga0247669, IMG submission 182734) | Soil microbial communities from Purdue University Martell Research Forest, Indiana, United States - CNK10 | ecosystem: Environmental > Terrestrial > Soil > Temperate forest > Bulk soil... | reverse complement strand
CAACGCTCACCCACCAGGCCAATATGAACCTGAATTCGAAGCCCCAAAGCAATTCGGTCGTCCTAGACACACCTAGGCCGTGAACTGCGGCGAACGAGCTCCCAACCGTAAAAATTGTGGAGAGGACGGCCAGCGGGATCAGACATTGCCCGATTGGCACGGTACGTTCCTTCAAGATCGCCCTCCGAACATGCTCTCCAAAGTTGGCTAAGAAGATGGATTGCCGACGAACTGTAAATCATTTTGGAGAGTCCGGCCAACTCTGATAAGTCGTTAATCAGGCACTGAGCGCAACCCTCGTGGCGGTACAATTTTGCTTGGCCCTAAACAGATGAAAAGGAAGACCAACGTACGGCTGCCCTTTACCGTTAAACCAAAGAAAAAGTATTCGTTTCCTGTCCCTATTCCGCCTTGCTCAGTGGTTTCTGTGCGACGTGGTGTGGGCAAGCTTAAGGCCGGGAGGGTTTTCAGAGTAGGGTACTACAGCAAAATGGACGGTCTCGATTGCATCTGGTTGGTGGACGAAACTGGGAGCTACGATCAAACGATAGACCATGAATTATTAAATAAGTTTTTTGAGATTCAGTCTGTCGCCAAGGAACGCAGTCTTTATGGTCGCGGCCGCCCTCAGTTTTCCCCTATGGGAGTTAAGCCACTTCATGTCCGAGTACCGCATTAATCAGGCACTGAGGCCATTACCGATCCCACAAAACAAAGTCACGCAAGTCGTTTAAAGCATCAATGGTGCACTGCTGGTATGTAAAAGCTCGACTAGCCAAAGAGGTAGGAAAGGAGGTCACCCGCTACATCACCTTAAGAGCACAGCAAGAAAATGTGTCGTAAGTTATTGAAAAAAATGGTGAACCGGGGAGGACTCGAACCTCCAACCCGTTGATTAAGAGTCAACTGCTCTACCATTGAGCTACCGGTCCATCGCACAACCCTACTATTTTACATGCGGCTGAAAATTTTGTCGAACCCCTGATTTCCAACGTTCGCCCGGAGCTTAGCGCAGCAAATCTTCCAGCCGCACCCGCGCCTCGGTTTTGCTGTCGCGGTATTTAACAATCACCGCCGCATACAACGATAGCCCCCACTTCTTTCCCGCCGGGTGCGTCACCGCCCGCGATCCGGGTACCACAATCGCTTCTTCCGGAATCACCAGAGGCTCATCGTCTTTCGCGCTGTAAATCGTTTCCTTCACAAGGTCATAAACTGGCGTTGACCTGTTCAACACCGTTCCCGTTCCCAGCACCGCGCGCTTCTTTACAATCGTCCCTTCATACACGCCGGAATTCCCGCCGATCATGACTTCATCTTCGACAATCGCAGGCATCGCTCCGACCGGTTCAATCACTCCTCCGATCTGCGCGGCCGCCGAAATATGACAATTTTTCCCGATCTGCGCGCAACTCCCGATAAGCGCGTGGGAATCCACCATCGTTCCCTCATCCACATACGCACCGACATTAATGAACATCGGCGGCATGCACACCACACCGCGTGCCACATAACTCCCGTCGCGGATACTCGACCCGCCGGGCACAATCCGCACGCCACTCTCTTTCGTCATTGTCTTCGGAGGGTAACTCGACTTGTCAAAAAAAGGCTGCCGGGAGGGATACGGTCCCATCTCCACCACCGCGCCCAGCCGGAATCCGATCAGGATTCCCTTCTTGACCCACGCGTTAACGCGCCAGCCTGTAGCAGATTTTAAATCCGGCTCGGCCGCTCTCGCTTCGCCGCTGTTCAGCAAATCCTTGAACGATTGAAATAGTTGCCGGTGTTCCTCGCCATACTTCACCGGCGGCCGGTCAAAAAGTTCCTCAATTTGCTGCGCCAGCGACGGCAACGTTCAACCTTTCGAGAATTTCCAGCGATTCAAGAACGGCGCGAATCTTCTGCAAATTCTCCGCCTTTGGTGCCACCAGAGGCAACCGCCACACCGGCTCCAGCAGTCCCATCAAGCCCATCGCCGCTTTCACCGGAATCGGATTTGACTCTACAAAATTGATTTCCATCAGCGGCAGATATTTTCTGTGAATCGCCCGTGCGCCTGCAAAATCGCCGGCCAAACCGCATTCGCAGAGTTGCGCCATCTCGCGCGGCACCTCGTTCGCCGCCACCGAGATTACGCCCTTTCCTCCCAACCCAAACAGAGGCAGCGCCACCGAATCGTCCCCGGCTAAAACGGAAAAGTCATCCGGCACTGCATTCAAAACCGACGCCATCTGCCCGATATTTCCTGACGCCTCTTTCACGCCAACGATATTTTCAATTCGCGCCAGTCGCGCCACCGTCGCTGGCTCCAGATTCGTTCCGCAGCGCCCAGGCACATTGTAAAGAACAATCGGCAGCCGCGTCGCCAGCGCAATCGCGCGATAGTGCTGGTACAAACCTTCCTGCGTCGGTTTGTTGTAATAAGGCGTCACAGACAACAATCCGTCCGCGCCCATCGCCTCTAGCTCGCGCGCCAGCTCAGTCACTTCCGCGGTATTGTAGCCGCCGGCTCCAGCCAGCACCGGCACCCGCCCCTTCGCCTCTTCAATCGTAATTTCGACAGCGCGCATGTGTTCCGCGTGCGTCAGAGTCGGATTCTCTCCCGTGGTCCCGCACGGCACCAGAAAATGCACGCCGCCATTGATCTGCCTCCGCACCAGCCTCCGCAGACTCTCCTCGTCTACCGAAAAATCTTTCCGAAACGGTGTCACAATCGCCGTGCCGCATCCTTCAAACCTCATGCTGACCTCCGCGCCCGCGTGCCATCACGCAAGCTCCTTTAGAATCTCGCGAAACTCGTAAACTCCCTTTTTTCCAATCACCCAATTCGCCGCACGCAACGCGCCACGCGCAAATCCTTCCCGGCTTCGCGCCGTGTGCCGGATCGTGATCGTGTCCTCCGCCGAATCAAATCCAATCTCGTGAGTTCCCGGCACCGCTCCCGCCCGGCTCGCACTCAAACTAATCTCCCGCGCATACCCATTCCGCTTCATCTCTTGCGCTAGCGCCAACAACGTTCCCGACGGCGCATCCTTCTTCGCTGCGTGATGAATCTCCCATCCCCACGCACCATAATTTTCCTCTCGCGCAAATCGTCGCGCCGCTTCGGCCACCACCTCTCGACACAAATTCAGCCCCACCGAAAAATTCGCGCTCCATACCAGTGCACTGCCATTCACGAGAATTTCTTGCGTCAACGGCCCCAATCCCGCATACCACCCCGTTGTTCCGCACACAGTCGCGATGCCAACCGCCGCCAGCTTTTTCAGATTCGCGGTCGCGACTTCTGGTCTTGTAAATTCCACCGCAACATCCACTCCAACCATCGACTGCGCCGTCAGTGCCCTCGCGCCGTCGTTGTCTTGCCCGGAAAAATTCGCCTTCACTTCAAATCCGTACTCCGGCGCGAGCCGCTCAATCATTCGGCCCATTTTCCCGTACCCGACAATCGCCAATCCACGCGTCATACTGCCGCCAACAGCTCCTTCACCATCCGCTCATAAATTCCAACTGCTTCCTGCAAATCGCTTTTTGAAATTCGTTCCTCCGAGGTGTGCGCCACATGAATACTTCCCGGCCCAAGCAAGAGCGGCCTGCCCCAGACGCCCGCGAAATTTGGTATGTCGGTCGTGAAGGCCACAACCGTTGTCTTCAGACCATCGAGCGCTTCCATTCGTAGCGGTTCCGTGCAAAGCGCCTCGCGCACTTCCACTCGTCCCCGCACTGCGGCCGCCAACGCGTCGCGCACCACGGCTGAATCTCCCACCAGACGGAACATCAATTCCGCCTGCGCGTAATCCGCAATCACATTCGGCGCACGGCCGCCCGCAATCGTTCCAATATTCAGCGTGGATTTTCCCAACAACTCATCACTCGGCAGCGAAATCCGTCGCACGTCTTCCAGCACCGAAAGCAAGTTCTCAATCGCCGATTCACCGAGCGCCGGATACGCCGAGTGTGCCAGTTTCCCTCGCGCGATTAATTCGAAGCGAAGCGCTCCCTTCGAACCCAGCGCCAATAAATTTTCCGTGGGCTCACCGTTGATCAAATATTTCGATCCGCGATTCACCTTCGCCGCGGCCAGCGATCCCAGGCTGTCTTTTTCTTCGCCGACGACAAACAAAAGCCCGAAATTTCGCGTTCCCACCGCGAGCAATCGCTCCGCAGCCGTGACCATAGCCGCGATAATTCCCTTCGCGTCGCAAGACCCGCGCCCCCAAACGAACTCGTTATCCTCACGCGACGCAAAAAACGGCGGCACCGTGTCAATGTGCGTGGACATTGTCACGACCGGCGTGCCCCAGCTGGCGAGCACATTAAACCGCTGCGCCATCACCGGCATTCGCTCCGCAACACCGGCGGTCCGGTTCGCCAGTTTGGCCAAATGCGCGTAAAGATACTCTCCGGCAGCCGCTTCGGCTCCGGTCGTGGACTCGATGTCCACCAATGCGCGCGTTAATTGCACCGCATCCATATTTTGTTTTTAACTTTCTGGAAGGAACGCTATGGAGGAAGGAACTGCGCAGGAAGCCTGCGGAGAACGCCGCCCCTCGATAGCGCTCCGTCCGGCGGTCGCAAGACCGCGTTGTTCATCGCTTCGCTGGAAGCGACCGGACGACAGTGAACGGGCTTCCGCCTCGTTCCCCAATCCCTGCCGCATTCGCAGCGGCAGAAATTTCGGCGGAGAAAACTACCGTGTCCCTTTCGCGCGGGCCGCCGAATCGAATCGGCCTTGCTGCCCGGCTACTCCTGACCTCCGCACCTCTACCAAGAACCCATTAAGCCTACGCGAATCCCTCTCGTCTTGGCAACGGGCTTTTAACGATGTATGATATACATCATGCGCCGTACCCAACTCTATCTCGAAGAATCTACCTGGAAGGCGCTCCATGTTCGCGCCAAGCAGCTTCGCGTGACCATTTCCGAATTGGTTCGCAGAGCGATTCAGGCGCAATACGAAACCTCTGCTGCAGATCGGCAGAAAGCTATGCAAGGGATCGTAGGTCTTTGGAAGGACCGCAAAGATATCGGGGACTCGACGGCTTATGTTCGCAAGCTTCGAAAAGGCAACCGGCTTGCCCGCCTCAAACAATGAAGTCCGTTTTGGTTGATTCAGACATCGTCATTGAAGTTGGAAGGGCACGGGACTCGGGGCTATTGTCCCGGTGGTACGCGCTTGGCCAAAGCACGCAACCCATTCTTTATACGCCGGTTACGATGGCAGAACTCTGGCACGGAGTGAGGCCTCACGAACACGCGGCACTCGACTTTCTATTTGCCACAATGAACTGCGTTCCACTTGACAAGACAATCGGACGTCGAGCGGGGGACTACCTCCAGCAATTCTCGAAAAGCCACAGAGTCGAACTCGGCGACGCGTTGATCGCTGCAGCGGCATCCATCCACAGCTGCCAACTCTGGACGCGCAACCGCAAGCACTACCCCATGAAGGACATCGAGTTTTTCTAGGACGGAACCTTTTCAGCGCCGATGCTCGTCGCGCAGCGTAGTCGTCAGTCCGCGCGCCACTTCCCTTGCCCGCTCCACGTCATTCGGCTCAAACGAAATCGCCGCCACGCGCTGGTGTCCGCCACCACCGAATTTTTCTGCCAATGACGCCAGATTCTGATCCGCCGTCGCTTGATTCCACGGGTTGGTCCCCAACGAGACTTTCGACCGTGTCGCAGACGCGCTCACGCTGATTGAATACACGCACTCGGGGTGCAGGAGATACGGAATAAACTTGTTGTATCCCTCCAGGTCCAGATCACTTACATCGAAAAAAATCACGCCATCTTTCGCTTCGCTTCGCCGACGCAAAATCTCAATTGACCGCCGGTGCCGCTCCAGCAATGGCCCCAAATGCTTCACTACAACCGGCAACTGAATCACTTCGTTCAGCGGCTTGTATGCCAGTTCCCGAATAATCTGCGCCGGGACTCCGTCTTCGGGAGCCGCTTCAATCACGAGCGCCAGTTGCGTCGCAGGCTCCTTCAACTCCACGGCAGACTCCGGCGTTGGAAACTGCGCGCCATCAATAATGTCGCCCCAATAAATCAGATCCGCGAGCGGCACCGTATCAAAACCAAATTTCTGCCGCGCCGTATCCGCAATCAATTTTGTGCAGGACTTGTAATCCGGCTGATAGTAAAAGTTCTTCCCCGGCCTCTGTTTAAATTGCTCGGCATCGGCCGGCGTCAGAAATGCACTCTGGTGATGGTCGAACCACCACGTCACCTTGGGCGAATTCGAATACTTGAAATCCACAATCGCATTCTCGTCGCCGTCAAACAGCCCAGGTTCCCACGGCTGTTTTGCGCGGTGCGTCATGCCGGTGAAGCCAAACTCTGCGTTCGCGTCAAATTTTTCGCGGTAAAAACGGTAAAAGAGGGCAGCCGAAGCGGTTCCGTCAAAGCAGCGGTCGTGGAAACAGAGCCTGACTCGGGTCATAGTTCGAGCGAAGGGCCTTTCCTGCCTGACGGTCAACTCCTCCGTCGGCTACAAAGCCCTAAACGATGCGGTGCCCTGCGCAGAAAGTCAAGAGCCTATGCGATGCCAAAAAGAAGCCGCTTCATTTCCGAAGCGGCTTCCTTGCCAATCAGTTCTTTCAACAGCGCCTGTTATGCCCCAACCATTTTCTCGACCATATCGCCGATAATCGGCAGCTTGAATTTCTCATGCTGGTAGGCCTTGTACATGCAGAAGATCGCCACAGCGATGAATCCAATGGCGATCACGGGCAGCAGGAAAATCATGAGGAACCCAATCGGAAAATGCATCAGCGCTGTGATGAAGCCCAAAATCATGGTGACGATCCAGAACGCAATCCACACGACGAAGAACGCAATGTTTAATGCAATTGCCTGAGCTCCGTGGAAGCGTACAAACGGCCTTTTGTCAATCAACAAGAAAATCAGTCCAGAAATCCACCCGAACAGATAGCACAACAGTCCCGCAACGTTCTCATCCATTCCCGCCGTTGGCGAGTCGCTGCTCGCAACCGCCGCCGGCGTTGCTGCTCCCTGACCTGCGCCGCATTTCGGACAAAATGCCGCTTCCCCAATGTCCTGACCACACGCTTTGCAAAATGCCATATCGGACCTCCCCTTGACCTTCAATGGGCGAGAGGGTAGCAAACGCCCCCGACCCGACGCAATCAGATTCCGAGCAAGCAGAGAATTCAATGGGCAGGATTTGGATGGCATGTAACTCGGCTCTAGGGTATAGTCCGTTTCCCCGCAACATTCTAGAAGGAGACCCAAATGACTACCCAGTCTCGGTCCTTGGTGATACTCACGCTTGCTGTCGTTTCGTTGCTCGTTGCTTCCTCTTCAAGCGCCACGACTATCTCCGTTCGTGGCCATTCCAACTACGGGCAGGGCGGTCCGACCGAACAGATCGGTGCCTCGCAACTCCTCACGCTGTCCGACGGCACGACGCTGACCGCTCAGGCCGAATGCCCAACCGCTGGTCCAGCAAATGACAACGGGGTGTGCGACCTCATGTTTGTCTACACGATTAAGAGCTTGGGTTCTTCCACATCCAGCCTGACCGTAAGTTTCACTGGCCTCGCGAATTTCAATTTTAATGGATCCGCGCTTCAGAGTGCGTCGGACTTCAACGGAAGCACCTACGGAAACTTCGGGGATACAACGCCGTACGGTTTCCTGGGAACGGACGATCCTAATTCTTCAGCGCTCCCGGCACTCGATCCGCTTTCAATTACGTCGACCGGAACCGCGACCGGCGGTCCTGGATCGATTAGTTTTACGATCGCGAATCCTCAGGTCGGTCTTAGTTTTTTCTTCATAGACACAGCCAGCACCCAGGTATGTAACTTCGGAGATGTGTTCGACTGCTCGGACTTGCAAGCCGACCTGGCAAGCATTCCGGCGCCACAAGGAACAGCCGCCACGCCCGAGCCTGGCACTGCGGTGCTGTTATTTGCAGGGTTGTTGGGACTCGCATTCATCTTCAAACGTGGTCGCTAAGCTACGGGAAGGACAAAATGGTCATCGGGCCGGACACGAATGGCGCCTAGTTGCCGTTAAGTTTTTGGATAGCAGCTTCGGCCCGTTGCTGAATTCCGTTAAATCCCGCGCGGCGCGCATCCGCGGACAGCTCCCTCAATAGATTGGCCGAATGCTTTCCGCCCTGGCTGCGGCCATTCCACTCAGCAATAGCCAGCTCAGCTTCGAGACGGATTCCCTCCAGTCCAAGTCGTTTTGCTTCCCGGATTACGTTCGCCAAACCGGTTCGGCCTTGCGCGCTCGCTCCATTCAAAAATTGAATTCGAGATTTTACAATCGCAATACCCAGTCTTATGACGGGGTCCGCGGATTTCAACGCCTCGGCCGATTCGATCGCTGCAGACGCATCCCCTGTTCGGCCCTGCTCGAGCTTTGCCAACGCACCCGCCGCAAGCGCTGAGCTCTCCTGCGCGCCCACCCCCTCACTGTGAAGTTCCGTTGCAGCCTTCCCTGCCAGGTCTTCGGCCGTTTCAGGCGTAGCCTTGGTCTGCAGCAGCAGCCAGCTCTGCGAGAGCCACCCCACCGCCATGTTGGTTTTGTCGGTCTGCGCTGTGCTCATGTCCAATCCGTCTTGATAGCTTCTTCTCGCTCCAGCGAAATCCCCCATCGCAGACTGAACGTCTCCTGTCTGATAGAGGTACGATATGGCATCACGATTGAGTCCAAGTTCTTTCGCCAGCGTCAATGCTTGTTGCGTACCAGTTTGTGCATCTGCCACTCTGCCCTGTTGCAAATCGATGGATGCAATGTTGCCGAGCGCTCTGGCCTCGCCTCCTCTGTCGTGCAGCTGTCTCGCAGCTCCCAGCGACTCGTGAAAGAACGCCAAAGCCTTCGGATATTCTCCAGAAGTCTGGACTTCCACACCCAAGTTATTCGTCAGCTCAGTGATGTGGGGCTGGTCCCTCGTTTCTCGCGCCAATGCGAGCGCGTTATTATAGGTGCGCATAGCCTCTTCGTGAGCTCCCATGCTGCCCTTCACGTTGGCTATGTTCATCGTCGCGCCGATGACGTCGCGCTGCGCGCCCAGTTTGGTGACTATGCCCAGCGCCTGCTGATGCTTCGTTAGCGCCCCGGCAAAGTCACCGCGCGACTCCAGAACGTATCCCATGACACTTTGATCCCTGGCAATCAGGAGCTCGTATCCGACCGCCTTCGCTATCTCCATGGAATCGTGACATGACTGTTCTGCGGCAGCCTGGTTGCCGAGGCTTGCGGTCGCGCCGCAGAGTCGCCAGAGGGCTTCTGCCTCCATCAGCCGGCGCTTGAGTTGTTTCGCACGTTCGGCAGCCTTCTTCGCCGCTATAGATTCGTTTTTCGAATCACCGAGCGATTCGTAGGCTTCCGCTTCCTTTAAATCGATCACTGGATCGTTCGCAAAAATCCCCGGCGCCATTCTCAATTCCGCGAGGGTTCCCAACGAATCATTTTCTTTCTTACCGCGAATCTGGGCGTCGGCCGCCAGCAGCGCGTACTCCTTTACGTCGCCATCCACCGTCCATAGGGCCTTGTAAATCCTCGCGGCTTCGTCCCAGTCGTATAGCGTCGTCCGGTAAAGGGCTTCTACCAGTCTTTTCTCGTTTTTGCTGAGCTGGGAAGATAGGTCCAGCGCGATTTTCGCTTCTTCTGCGGCCTTGCCGTCGTAACCCAGCCCTTTCCAGACTTCTGCCAGCCCGGCGTGGGCTAATGGGAAGTACGGATCTTCTTGAATGGCCCTGAGATACGATTGTTTAGCACCAAGGAAATCAGACCTCCGCTGCTGTTTCACGCCTTCGTAATAAGACTGTCTGGCAGAATCATTCGACGGCATTGATGCTTGTATTTGGCTAATCTCGTCGGGACTCACACTCGGCAATTGAATCCCGGTCCGAAGGCGTCCACCCAACCGCATCACAAGCTGTGCGACGGCCTGTTCTGTCCCTGTATCCATGAAACCTACAACCATTGCTCCGGATTCTGCATTCACCATCCGCAAATTGACGGTCAGATTGCCTCCGGCGTCCCTGCCGGGATCCGAGTACGCGCCGGAAACAACGTAATCACAGCCAAGGTGGTTGCGCAGCGCGCGCAACACGTCTAGCCCGTAGGCCGGCTCATTTGTCAGCGACAAATCACCCATCATCACCGCTATTTCTTTGCCTGAAGTCGGGATCATCTGACCTCCGGCTCCCAATTCTGTCCGTAATCCCTCCGCCATAGTCGTCGAAATCCAATCGGTACCGGTTGTTGGGGTCAGATTCTTGAAATCCAGGATCGCAACTGTCGGCCTTCGGTGTACTTTCGATCCAGGCATGATCTTCCAGAAGTAGTACCCCATGCCTGTTATCAGCAGTACCGCGGCACCCGCCGAGTACGCCATGCGTCGTTTCCGCTTGTTGCCTTCGGCGTCTTTGTGGAGTTTCAGAGGAAGCGTGGCGTTGCCGGCATCATCTAAAACCAAATTGAGCACATGCACGCGCACGCCGTGCTTTACGCTCACCTCACCCAAGTCTTGCAGCGCGCCCTTCCAGCTTGTGAGCTGCCGCAACACGTCTGCCTGCGCCGCCGAAACCAGAATGTGCCCGGCATCTCCACAATCCATCACGCGCTGTGCGACGTTGATTCCGTCTCCCGCCACGTTTTGGTTCGCATTGATGTCAGTGACGCGATAGACCGGACCCGCGTGAAGCCCCATCCGCAGCGGAATTGCCTTGTCTGCCTTCAGCGCGGCTGTGGTCTCGACCGCGCATCGCACGCTGCTCTCTGGATCATCGAAGAACGCCAAAGCCATTCCGTCCCCGGTCGGAAGGCTGATCAGCCGCTGCTGCTCCTGCGCTTTTCGGAACTCCTTGCCGCACCGCACGCAGTTTTGTAATCGGTGCAAAGTCTCTTGCTGTATATCGGTGGGCATGCGCGAATAGCCGACGATGTCCATGAACAGGACATACGCCATTTCGAGTGTGGGCGCTTGGTTGTCGCCGAACGCGCTCTGCTCGGGGCTCATTGCAGCCGGTCCATACGCGTCAGTTCCGCGCTTGTCGGGCGATCGAGACGAACTTCTAAAGCGTGCCCGGGCAAACTCGCTGCAGCTATCGCGAGTGCGGCGAGGGTTCTAGCTCGAAATTGGATTTTGCCGGTCATGCGCTGGGTAGATCGAGTTGCGGCATGTTATTCCGCGTGCACCACAGTGTCAACGAGCGTAGGCGAATCCGTCGTCAAGCGAGGCCATGACCGTCGGCTTTCAAAGTTTCTTGGCTTTTATCAATCACAGGGCTGGTTACAGCTTGGCCACGCTGTAGATTGCATTCGTGCGTCGTGCCCGCAATGTAAACTGAATCGGAAAGTATTGCGCCTCTGCCAGCGTCTTCTGAAAATCCACTTCATCCACATACACGCGCTTCGGAATCCGCCGCGCCAAAATGCTCAGCTCAAGCACTTCTCGCTTGAATGGATACGGGGCCAGCGTCAACACGTTTCCGCCCTCGCTCCTCAAATCCAGATCCACTTCGCGCCCACCGCCATCCGCCGGAACCGCGTCAATCGTGCAATTCTCGAGCGGGTTCAGGCACAAGTGCAGCGAAAGCCGGTCCAGCGCCTCCAGCCTTTCGAAATTCCCCTTCAGCGTCTCTTCCACGACCAAATCCTTCGTCGCTGGATTTGCGCGCAAATCCACTTTCAATCGCAGCTGTTGCAATCGCAACCGCTGCACAAACTCACTCACCAGCGCCGTTTCTGTCGACTTCACATACTTCGCCGAAAAGCCCGGCATCGTCGCTCGTGCGCGATCGTAAAGTCCAACGCAATGCATGCTCACGAGCAACGCCGCGTAGTGATCTACTTTCACCAGCCGTTCGATGCCGCGCTGGTACAAAGCAATATGTTCATCCGTCGGAACCGACATGAACGAATAGGGCAACCGCGACTTCTCGTCCAACGTCGGTTGTAGCTCCCACTCCGACCATCCATTGTCGTGCTCCCCAACCGCGAGGCAGAACGACTCAAACGGTTCCGGTCGCGGGAACTCATCATTGCCCCATTCTTTTGCGAGGAAGCCAGCCAGGAAGGCGTGGTCCGTCTGGCGAATTAGCAGCAGCTGATCGCCTTGTTCCCGGATGATCAAGTGTAGTGCCCCAAGCGCGGCGGTACCGTCAAATCACGCCTTCTTTCGAAAGGCGCGCTAGCTCGGCTGCGGGGTAGCCAAGCCAATTACCGTAGACCTCGGTATTATGCTCCCCCAGCGCCGGCCCAATCCAGCGCATTTCCCCCGGTGTCGCCTCGAGACGCGGAGCCAACCTCGGCAATTTCACTTTGTCCCCGCCGCCTAAGTCTGCGTCCTCAAACACGCCTCGCGCGCGATAATGCGGATCCGCCAGCATCTCGGCCGCAGAATAGATTGGTCCCGACGGCACATCCGCTTCGCTCAGAATTTTCAGCGCTGCCTCCGACGTTCGGCTCTTCGTCCACGCGGCGATCGCATCATCAATCTCGTCAACGTGCTTCGAGCGGCCCTCATTGCTCGCCAGCCGCTCATCCGCGGCCAGATCCTCTCGTCTGATTGCCGTCATGAAGCGCCGAAAAATGCTTTCTCCGTTCGCTCCAATTACAATGTACGCCCCATCCGCGCATGGATACGTCCCGCTCGGTACAATCCCGGTCAAACGCATCCCCTCGCGCTCGCGTTTCACGCCCGCTTTGTCGTACTCCGGAATCGTCCCTTCCATCAAATTCAAAACTGCCTCGTACAACGCGACGTCAATCACCTGACCGCTTCCGCCCTTCGCGTCGCGATGATAGAGCGCCATCAATATTCCCAGCGCTGCATGCAGCCCTGCCACTGAATCTCCCAGACTGAGATTCGGCCGCACCGGCGGACGATCCGGTTCGCCCGTGACGTAACGCAATCCGCCAAACGCCTCTGCCACCGCCGCAAATCCCGGCCGCTGCGCATACGGCCCCGTCTGCCCGTAACCCGAAATCCTGGCCAGAATTAACCCGGGATTTTCTTTCTTTAACTCCTCGTACCCCAATCCCCACTTCTCCAGCGTTCCCGGCCGAAAATTCTCAGTCAATACATCCACTTTTTTCGCAAGCTCTCGCGCAATCTTCTGTCCTTCCGCCACACGCAGATTCAAGGTCACGCATTTCTTATTCCGCGCCATCAAATGCCACCACAGCGAAGTTCCGTTGTGTACCACCCTCCACGTCCGCAGTGGATCTCCGGTCCCTGGCGGCTCTACCTTGATAACTTCCGCTCCGAACCATGCCAGAAAAGCCGTCGCAAACGGCCCCGCAATCAGCTGCCCTAGCTCCAGCACTTTCACGCCCGCCAGCGGCCCAGCCGTTTTGTTCATCGCGTCGCTCATGGAAGAGTCCGAATTGTATCCGAATCCGCTTCGAGGCGAGTTGCCATCCTCGGCGCGGCCGCCTGCGCAACGCGGAAGGCTTCAAGTCGCCGCTCGTGCACACCAGTCCGCAATACGCGAATTACATTTCTATTTTAGATTTCAACGACGGCGCTGGAACTTCCTATGGCTCATACCAAAACTGAATCTTCACTTCCACATGGGCCGGGACGGGCTTTCCATTCCTCGTCGCCGGCCGATACACATAATCTTTAACCGTTTCCTCGGCCTTTTTGTAAAGCGCCTTCGGCCCGCTCATGGGCGTCGCCGACCGCACAAGCCCCGTCTCGTCCACCGTTGTATCCAACGTCACCACGCCGCTCACATACGCTCGCAGCGCTTCCGGTGGTGACAGCGACCGTATCGCCTTCACCAATTTCGGAGGCACATACACGTCATCTTGCGGGACAACCGTCGCCGGCGTGTCATTCGGTGAGGCCTTCGTCAGGGTCCCCTTCTTGCGGCTGCTAGTAGTGTTCGGGTGCGACTCACTTTTCTTGATCGCTGCCCTACTGGTTCCGCTCGCGGCTGCGCTTGCAAGTCGCTCCGGTTCAACGCTCTCGGCGTTAGCCGGTTCTTCCCTCATTGGCGGTTCCTTCGCTCGCTCCGGCGTGGGAGCCACGGCGGGTCCAGCCGGATTCTCTTTCGGTGTAGTCACGCTCGGCGAAGTGCTGCTCGGCATCGCACTCTCTTTTGTCTCGGTCTCCGCGTTCGCCCTGCCACCGCCGCCAAGCCATCCCAACCGGTACGCCCCAACTCCGGTCGCAACCACCAACAACACAATCGCCACCAGCACACCGATGGGCCCGCTCAAACTTCGTCTCGCCGTTCCACTGAAAAGCTTCGGCTTCGACGGCTTCACTCCCGGGAAATGCTTGAAGTCCAGGCTCGGCTTCGGCAACAAATGTTCGTCGGCATGTGCCGCCGCAACCGCCGCCGAATCCGCCGCAAATTCCGCCGTCCGTGGCGAAGCGTCACCCGCCTTCGGAAGCTGCATTCGAATCGGATAAGCTATCGTCTCTTCTTTTATCTGATTCGGCGCAAGTAGTTCCGGCGCCGCGGGCGCGTCGTTCACCGCAGTTTTTTTCTCTTCCTCCGCATGCTCGGATTCTTTCGCCGGCGCTTTCGATTCCAGCAGCGTCTTCAACATCGCTAGCTCGCTTGCCGAAGGTTGCTGCATTCCAGTCACTTGCTCTGCCGCCACGTGCGGCTCCCGTGGAACCGGCATTTCTTCCAGCCGTTCCGTCTCCGTGGCCGGCCCCTGCGGTTTCCTTTGCTCCTTCAGCGCTTCCACTTCATTTCGCAACCGCGCCACTTCTGCCTGATCCGGTGGCGGCGCGGCGCCGTCGCCCGCTTCTTCCGTCAACTCCGCTTCAGACAAATCCGCTGCTGCAGTGTTTTTCGGCGACCCGCCAGCTTTTTCTTCCTCCGCCGTCGGAAACTCCACTCCCCAAAATCCCGTCGTCGGCTCCGTAAAATCCAGTTCTACGTAACAAGCCGTCGGCCGGTAGCTCCGTTTCCGCAGCACCTGCGCCACAACTTCTTTTCCAGTTTGCTTGTTTGTCAGGAAAACCAACTGCCCCACCGCCACGGCCGCGGAAAGCCGGATCACGCCGCCCGACTCAAATACCAGCACGGTCTCGGTCTCTTCCGTAAACAACTCGCGCTTTTCTGCCTTATCGCCCGGACGCGCACCCGTAGCGACCACTGGAATTTCCAGCGGCAACGGTTGTTTCTTCGTCTCGGCGCCTACCGCCGCGCCTTGTTCAGACGACACAGACCCCATGCCGTTTAACTCCCTCAGTTTCCCTGTAAACGGGAACGATTCGCCTTGCGCATCCGCTCCCGCCCCCCTCTGGCGGCCTCCCCTGAAGCCGGTCTGCGCTCTTTAGCATCCTGCCATTTTGCTTCCAGGCTTGCCATAGTACACGCGTACAGCTTCGCCTCACTTGCAACACGCCAGCCCTCTCGCTTCTCCTCTTCTCGTTGTACAAAATGCCATTTGGATTTCGTCCAACCGCCGCAAAAACCCCTCCGCGAGTGGGCTGCCCTGGCTTCAGGCTTCAGGTCGGATGCGTAGGTTGCATCGGAACGAGCATGTCATCGATAATGACATTTAGGATTAGGACACATTTAGGTATTCACCCTATCGTTATTCAACTAACTTGAATCCATACTTGGCGCTCCGGCCGGGGAGAAGCGAGATGAAACTCTTTGGCAATGCGAAGAGACGGAAGGAACTCTCAGCCGCCGTTAACACCCTGCGGAGACAGGGCATCCAGGTCAGCGGGCCCTACCGGAGATCAAAGGGGATACTGGTCTTCAGCGTCGGCGATTCCGTGATGACCGAAACCGAGCTTCTGCGGCTTCCATGCAGCGGAGAGATCAAAGCCGCCACCATTCAGCAGATTCTGCGACGACAGTAGCCAACGCGCAGACTGAGGAACAAATTCTATCTCAAAGTGTGACTCCAAACATTTTTGGTACTAAGGCATTTGCCTGACTGCATCTCCGGGTATTTGCTCGATTGGAGCGGCCGGCAAAGGAATTACACTTCACACGTGAATACGTGAGGCGTCTTGACGGTCCTTGAGAACACCTGCAGCGGCGCAAGCTTCCCTGATCAATACTGGACCACCGACCCGGCCAACCGCATGTCTTCCAGCGACAGACCAATGTCTGAAGACCCTAGTCTCGAGGGCAGATTGGAACGGCGGCTCCCCATCATCGTTGTGGTGTCTCTCACCCGCGCGGAACGTCAGGATACTGACGAGGACAAAAGCGAGAAAACATACACCGATAACATCAGTCTCCATGGCGCCCGCGTTTTCTCTCGATTCCGGTGGGAACCCGGAGAGATGGTGCGCGTCACTCCGCTAAACTACGGCTGCGTGTGCGGCAAGGTGATTTATTGTCAGCGACTGGCCGACGGCCGCCACACGATCGGAGTGAATTTCCAAGGCCGCGCGATCAACTGGTCCATTCTGCAACGATTCGGTGGGGCATAGAAATGACGCCGGTAAATGCAAAGCGCACCCAAGGCTCGCCAGCCCATGACGATGCGATTGACGCCGAAAAGGCCCCGGAGGAACGGACATGAACCAATCTTTGGTTGAACTCGAGCACCGGCTCGCAATCGTCGGTGTGGGCAGCATCCGCCGGCAAACAGATACTTCGGCGGAGCTACTATTCGACAGCTTTTTGCAGTCGGCAGTTGCAGGCATGCGCTCGGGCGCCTTGGGATTGAGGCAGATGCTCTATCGAGCCGACCCTTTTCAAATTGACCTCCATCTGGAAGCGGATCGGGAGCACAACCGCCTCATCGTCACTGGACAGTTACTGGACGTTAGCCATCCGGAGATGGCGTGCCCTAACGTTCAGGTTAAGCTATCGAGTCTCCGAGGAAATGCTGTTAACACAGTGACGAACCAGTTTGGTGAGTTTCGCAGCGAGGTCGAAGACTCGGGCGATTTGGAACTTTCCTTCTTCGGCCACAGCGGAACACATGCCGTAATTTTGCTTCGAGGCACGCTGGAGCGATCCTCCGGAACCTAAGACGAGCAGCACTCATGCAACGATTCCGGCCGAGGTCGCCGTTCGGCCCCCCATTTCCTTTGCGTTTCCTGGATTGCCTCTTGGACGAGGCGGCTTCTGAAAAAGAAACGAAAAGCCGTTGTACAATTATTCAGTTAGCCCCGGTGCGGGAGTGGCGGAACTGGCAGACGCGCAAGACTTAGGATCTTGTGGGGTAACACCCGTGGAGGTTCAAGTCCTCTCTCCCGCACCAAAATTTGCTTGACAACTTTTGTCCCTCGTCACCGCAGCTATCGCTGCTCAGCAACCACTAGCTGTCGTCCGTATTTCGTAAACCACACGCGCATCAGCCATCCAACCAGCAGCAGCAACGGCAAAAATCCCAGCACCACCCAAATCGTCGCGCCACGCCATTCCGCCGGAAACACCTTCTGCTGTCCCAGGAAAAACGATCCCGACGCAATAAAAAACGAAAGGCACATCCGCCACAGATGCCGCACAACGCGCTTCTTGCCGAACACTCCCCCGCGCGCCAGCATTCTTATGTCGCCCGCCGCTCCAAGCAAGATCACCGACGCAAAGATGAAATACGCCGCGGTTGGCACGCCCTTCACCGCCGTTGCGGGATTCAGAACCACTCGCAGACCGAATCCCATCTGCGTCAATCCCAAAATCAACGCAAACGCCAGGGCACCCCAATCAAACACGCCGGTCTTGCCATCGCCTCGCCGCGCCGTCAGCCATGCCGTCGTCACCAGATACAACGTTGACGTTCCGCCCAAAACATTCGACGGTTGATTCTTGATCACCGCCAGGACGGACCCGCATCCCGCCATCGTCAGCATTGCTACGACAAACACCTGGCCCATCAGCGCGTGCCATCGGAAGCCCTTTCGAAATACCATCGCCACGGCACCGCTCAGGATGCCTACCACTCCGCCGCTAATGTGAAGGATCAAAAGAAGAGTCGTCATTTCACCCACTCCATTACTCCAGAACCGACCTAGATCGGTTCACGATTCCGCCGAATTCTGATCGCCGCCGCCAGAAAACCCGCCGTAATCAGCCATCCGATCCACAATCCCGGATCGGTGAAAAAATTTCCCGGCGTCACGTGCGTCATTGGATTCATCGGCATCGTTCCAGCCGGCTGCACCGTTGCCATGCTCCCGCCGACGCGGTCCAGAACCATCGCGCCAAGATGGGAAGTGCCGAACACAATTCTTTCCAGGAATCCAACGCCCAGCGGCGGCAGCACTGCCCACAGCAACGCGGCACGCCGCGACCAAGCCGATACAAACATCAGCCATCCATAAATCGGCGCGTACCAGAGCACATGCACGGTGATCAGGTGATACAGCAACAGCAACGAACCCCTCATCAGATACAACTGCGTCCACAACGGCGCGGCGCTCAATCCGTTCGCGGCCAAAATCAAACTGCTCACCAGCAGCATCACGAACCCCGTCACAACGACAACGCCAAAGCTCAACAGCGGCAATATCGCGAACGGAATCGTCGCCTTTGCCAGCACCGTCGTCACATCCGATACCGGCAGCGATTTCCAGAACAAAATGCTGCGATCTCTTCGCTCGCTCTGAAGCGAGTCGAGACAATAGAAAAGCTCGACGACCATCGCCACCATCATGATTGCCGCCGCCGCGTATTCAAATGGCAGACCCAGGCTCTTCATCCGCGCGGGGTCCGCAATCGCCGCACGCATCTGCGCCGGCAAATGCACCGTACTGAATAGAAACCCAAACAACGCAACTCCGGCCGCCGCCACCGGCGCAATATAAATCGACCGGTGTTCGAATAATTCCCGCCGCACGCACCAATAAAATGTCTGCGCCAGCGTCACGGTCGTCGACTCCACTCGCATCCCATCCGCCGAACTCTGCGGCACGGATCTCGCGTCCGGATTCATCGCGTCCCTCCCGGCCCAGCCGCGCCCGCATTCCCCATCACTGCCACAAACAAATCCGCAATGCTCGGTGTCCGCACTTCCCCGAACGCCGCAAGCTGTTTCCGCTCCGCGCCGTCAAACAACAAAATGCTCTGCCCAAACATCTGTCGTTCATGTACCGGCTTCAGCGCCCGCGCCGCGGCCACCTGCTCCGGCCGCACCAGCACTTCCGTGTATCGCGCCGCAAACTCTTCCATGCTGCAGCTCAAAACAATTTTTCCTTCGCGAATGAACATCAGGTCCGTCAGCACATCCTGAATCTCTTCCACCTGATGCGTCGTCACCACAATCGTCCGGCTGCGGTCGAAATAATCGTTGAGCAGCGAATCGTAAAACTGCTTGCGGTACAAAATGTCCAGCCCCAGCGTCGGCTCATCCAGCACCAGCAATCGCGCGTCAATCGCCATCACGACGGCCAAGTGCAGTTGCGCCACCATCCCTTTCGAAAGTTCTCTCACCTTGCTCGTTCGCTGAATGGTCGTCTTGGCCAGAAATCCTTCCGCTTTCGCCCGATCGAATTGCGGGTGCACACCTGCCACGTAGTCCAGCAGTTGCCACACTCGAATCCACCGCGGCAACACCGCCACATCCGCAATAAACGAAACGTCGCGCATCAACTTGTCGCGCTCCGTCCACGGATCTCTTCCCATCACCCGTAACTCGCCTTGATACGGCGTCAGCCCGAGAATCGCGTTCAGCGCCGTCGTTTTCCCAGCTCCATTCGGCCCGATCAATCCAAGAATTCGCCCTTCTTCCACACGCAAATCCATTCCATCCAGCGCTTTTGTCGCGCCGTACGTTTTTCGAACGCCTCGTGCCTCTATGCATGCCATAGCGTCAGCGTTGCTCCTTTTCCTTGCCCGGTTTCTCCCCAAGAGGTTTCGCCGCGTCCTTCGCATCTTTATCGAGCAATTCTTCCGCCTTCAGTCCCAGCCGCTGAATCGTCGCGCGTATCCGCGGCCATTCTTCCTTCAGAAAATTCCGCCGCTCGCTTTTCATCAGCAGTTCGCTCGCGCCGGCCTTCACAAACATGCCCAGTCCCCGCTTGCTCTCGACCAGCCCTTCATCCACCAATTCCTGATAGCCCTTCAAGACGGTGAGTGGATTCACCCGGTAATCCGCGGCCACCGTTCGCACCGATGGCAGCACATCCCCTTCCTTCAGCACGCCCTCAAGGATCATCGCCACAACCCGGTCCCGCAGTTGGCGATAAATCGGCTGACCGTCGTTCCACTCACTGTTCATTGCCGGTTCCGGATCCCCATCATTGGAAGAAATTGAAAATGGCTCACGCGCCGCCGCCCCTGCTTATTTCCAACGGTCACCACGCTTCATCACGTACTGAATGAATACGCTGCGCCACGGAATCAGCGGAAGCAGGATCACGACCATCGAAACGGCCTTGATGTCTTCGGCCATTGCCGCGGTGATCTGGTGCGCGGCCCACATCGGATACGCGAATGCTACGAGATAGATCGCCTTCCAGACTACTTCGAACACCAACACAGGCAGTAACTGCACGGGATACCGCAGTCCCAGTGCGGCGACCGCGCCGAGCCCGGCTAACATCGCTGTCTCGGCGCCGTGTGCTATGGCCATCCCGCTTGTGTGATGAAAGACGGAAGGCCAGATAAACACGCCTAACCCGCCGGCCATGATTAGGTACGCCGCTCGGAGCGTGTACAGCCGGAACAGCGACAACTCTCCTGCCGGCCTGGAAGGTACGTCGGTTTGTGAGATTTGAACTGCAACCGTGTTCATTTGAGTTTCTCCCTGTCTGGGCATTCGCCGCAGAAGGCTTACTTCGCTCGCGTTAGTTCCATGTGCGCATGAATCGGCTTGTCGCCGGGCGCCATATAAGTCCAATCCTCCGAGTGATGGTTCGCGTCGATAATCGTAAAGGCTGCATGGTGCATGTGACCATACTGTGTGCTGCCGGCAACATCGAGAAAATCGAACTCCACCGTCCGGCCGTCCGGTGACACCTTTGCCGCCATCCGTGGCCGGTTCCCCGCATCACAGTAGTGCGTCAGCATCAGCCGGTCGCTATCCAGATAAATCATCGTCACCGGATGGTCGGTCTTCGTCGGATCGTCCGGCACTCCTGGCGTCTTCATTTCATGGACCAATGCGTTTCCGCGCGACGTCACGCGCAGCGACACTTCCAGCGGCGTCCCGTCTTCCATCCGGGGTTGCGGCGGAACTACCGTTACGCGCGCCTGCCAACTCCCCGCCAGCGACTTCAGCTGGTCAAACGACTTCTGTGCATCCCCAGGCTCCACCGCCGCCTTCGTCCCGCTGTGCGCTCCGGCATGTGCATCTGACTGGGCCACACTCTTCTCAATCGTCACCGTTACAACCGAAAAAACTGCCGTCAACAACGCGATCAGTATCGTCCTCATGTCCGTAACTCCTTAACTATCTATGTCTTGTGGGCCCGAAAGCTCGGCTTGTCCCGACTTCTGGGCGCCGCCAAACTCACTGTTATAGTTATATATAACACTAACTCTGTATGTCAAGCCTTTTTTGTTCTTTTTTTTGCACAGGTCCGTGAGTCGCGTTTTCGTCAGCGCTTTAAGCCGAATATCTGGTGTAAAACGGAAACACAAGCGTTTGTGTTCCAACCGGTACAGACAAGCAATTTCCCGCCGGCTAATCTCCCCTCGTTGATAGGCTCCATTCGTGAACGGGAAAAGACTGGCAGTACTGTGTGGAAAAGAAATTGTCCGGTTTGTCGCCAGCTATTGGAAAAAAAACTACCAACGGAGACGATCGCGTGTCCGTGCGGCAAGTTTCTCTGGAAGGGCTAAGCCTGCCTGTTTCTGAATCGCTTCACTACACGTTTCGGTAAGCGGGCAACCCTACGACTGGGTTACGTTGCACCCGTGCGAACACAGTTGCTTCACCGGTTTTACCGGCTGACGGAATACGGTCCGTCTGTTGCAAGATGATAATCGGAGTAAGTCAGGATTCTGTACATTTCGAGGTTCTTAAGAAATAGGATTCTGGCGGAAGCTCGTATTTCGAGTCGCGTCGGAACCCACACGGCATCGCCTACACAGTTCTGCCGCAGTAAGATGTGCGAACCGCGTTGCACACGCGCCGCGAAAAGTCCGATCGAAAACGACTGCGTGACCCGCCCATCCACCTTTATCCAGCCGAAGTCCTGCTTATCGACCCACAGCTTCCCTTCTACCTTCGACAACATCTTGCCGTACTTGCCTTTCGCGCGATAACCCGGATGCGGCGTAGCCAGCAGCACGTAGGCGGGCCTTCCGTCGGTGATGTCTTCACCAGCCAGTTGGAAGTCGAATGCTTGCAGCATTTCCGCAAGAAACGATCGATTTTCATAATCCCGGTTAATTCGCGCCGTTTGTTCGGCAGACGATTCATGTTTCAACTTTTCGAGGTCGTCGTCGTTCTTGCGCTGGTCTTTGGCCGTCGGTGGCTGGCCGTTGTGTTCCAGCACTTGCTCGAACCGGGCGCCGTTTACGACCGTCATTCGGGCGACATCCACGTTTTGCGACTCCACCTGCCCGGCAGCGTTCAATCGCCGGTCCTCGTCGCGCTCCATATAGATGTAGTGCCCGCGCGCTTGCCAACTCCGCTCGGCCGCCGCGATCGACCGCGTTACGATCTCGCGAGCATCGAGAACGCTCGCGTCCGCCGCGTGCGTACGCGGCGCGCTATTCTGTGCCACCACCGCCGACGAAGCGCCGAGAAGGACGCCCAGCGTGACGACGCGCAATGTAGACAGGACTCTCAAAGGGTTGCTAGCGAAACCGCGAAGCTTCCTAAATTCGCTTACGTGCAGACACTAGCTAAATCGATCGGCAGGTGTCTGTGCAAAATGAAACAAACTCCGCCTGCAAAGTGGACAACTTATGTCCAAAATCTGGCATTCGCCGCTCAACTTGGATTTCCGCCCGCTTCTAGTCAAGGCAACCCCGTCGATCACAACTCAAGTTTCATTTCATTCGTTTTGGGTCCTTCATATATTCCGCACTTACGCAAAAGAGGGGGAGGGGGTAGGCTTCCCTTGCCAACTTTTCTTTACCCTTTCGCTCTTTCGCGATAAAAAGAGAGCGCATTCATCCGGTCCACTCGATCCAGGAGCCATCATGGAACGCAGTCTCTCGTCCCTTCTCAAGCTCTACAATCCCGACAACCCGCTCGAAAAGGCCTGGACCATCCCCTCGCCCTGGTATTTCGATCCCGGCATCGCCCGCCTCGAACAGGAATCCGTCTTCGCCAACACCTGGCAAGTCGCCGGCCGCCTCGATCAAGTCGCAAAGAAAGGCGATTTCTTCACGACCGATCTCGCCGGCGAACCCATCGTCGTTGCGCGCGGCGACGACGGTATCCTCCGCGCCTTTTACAACGTCTGCCGCCATCACGCTGCCGCTGTCGTCACCGAGCCGCAAGGTTGCGCCAAAAATTTCCGCTGCCCCTATCACGGCTGGACCTACGGCAACGACGGCGCGCTCAAGGGCATGGTCGAATTTGACGGCGTCTGTGACTTTGACCGCGCCAAAAACGGCCTCGTCCCCATCGCCGTGGACACTTGGGAAAATCTCGTTTACGTCAGTCTCAATTGCAAAGCCGGCTCGCTTCGGAATTTTCTAGGCAAAGTTCCCGAACTCGTCGCACCGCTTCAGCTCGCCAAGAAGCTCAAATTCTTCGACCGCCGCATTTACACGCTGCAATGCAATTGGAAAGTTTACGTGGACAACTATCTCGACGGTGGCTACCACGTACCTCACGCCCACAAAGGCCTCAGTAGCGTCATCGAGTACACCAGCTACACCATCGAAAATTTCGAGCGCTCCTGCCTGCAATCCAGTCCGCTCAGCTCACATTCCAAATCCAAAAAAGACGTCGCCGCCACGCGTCAGGGCCGCGCTTTCTATCTCTGGATCTATCCGAATTTCATGCTCAACGCCTACGAAGGCGTCATGGACACCAATCTCGTTATCCCGCTCGCCGTGGATAAATGCGCCGTGGTGTTCGATTACTATTTCTCCGACGTCAGCAAAAAAGCCGAAAAGAAAAACCAGGCTAGCGTCAAAGTCAGCGAAAAAGTTCAGGATGAAGATGAGGCCATCTGCGATTCCGTCCAGCGCGGCCTCGGTTCCCGCGCTTACATCGCTGGACGACTCTCCGTGCGCCGCGAAGCCGGCGAACATCTTTTCCACTGTCTGCTTCACGCCGACCTGACCCGCGGCCTTGGTCACTCCGCGGTTGCAGACTAAGGAGCGACGTTGAAGACTAGCGCCGTACTACTCGTCCAGTGCCGCGACCAAAAAGGCCTGGATGCCGCCATCGCCGATTTTATTTATCGGCACGACGGAAACATTCTTCATTTTGAACAACACCAGTCGAGCGAAGATTCGTTTTATTTCGCGCGCGTCGAATGGGATCTCGAAGATTTTCAATTGCCGCTTTCCGAATTCAGCGACAAATTCGCGCCGATTGCCGGAAAATTCGGCATGACCTGGCGCGTCGCGGAAACCAGTTACCGGCCGCGCGTGGCGATCTTCGTCTCCCGCTACGACCACTGCCTCGCGGATATTTTGTATCGCCAGCGCAACGGCGAACTGAAATGCGAAATCCCTCTGATCATCAGCAATCATCCGGACGCGCAGCGCCACGCTGACTTTCACGCGATTCCCTATCACGCAATTCTGGTAACCAAGGAGAACAAGCCCGAAGCGGAGCGGCGGCAACGCGAACTCATCGAGCACCACAAAATCGACTTGATCGTTTTAGCCCGCTACATGCAGATTCTTTCCCCCGGTTTCATCGCACAATACCCGCAACAAATCATCAACATCCATCATTCGTTCTTGCCGGCTTTTCTCGGAGCGAAGCCGCATCTGCAAGCCTACGAGCGCGGCGTGAAGCTGATCGGCGCGACCGCCCATTACGTAACGGAAGTTCTGGACGATGGCCCCATCATCGAGCAAGGCGTAACACGCATCTCGCATCGCGACGCGCTCGAGGATCTGGTCGAAAAAGGAAGAGATCTGGAGAAACTTGTTCTGTCGCGCGCGGTACGCTGGCATATCGAAAATCGCATTCTCCTTCACGGGAACCGCACGGTGATCTTTGAGTAGCAGGCTTTCGCCGCGGCGCCGCGAACTGAAATCAAAATCGGAGGACGCGCTGAATTGACGCTGTTTTGCGCGTAACTTATACTGGAATATCGAGTTGAAGGGATGACGCTCGCCGGTCTCGCCTCGTTGGCCCCGACCCGAATCAACCGCCAGAAAATAAGTAACGAGAGAAAGAAAAGAGGATAGCCGCATGGCAGAAGCAACATGCCGCCGCGAACTGGAGCTGGAAATTCCCGCGGAGGAAGTATCGAAAGCGACGGATAAAGTAGCGAAGGAATTGATGCGCGTGGCGCGCGTGCCGGGGTTCCGTCCGGGAAAAGCTCCCATCACACTGATCAAGAAGCGCTTTGCGGAAGAGATTAAGGGCGAAGTGCTGCAATCGCTGGTGCCAGAGACCGTGGAAAAAGCGGTGGCGGAACAGAAGTTGACGCCGGTGTCGCAGCCGCAAGTGGACAAACTCGATTACAACGAGGGTCAGGCCGTGAAATTTCGCGCGGTATTTGAAGTGCTGCCGGAATTTGAGCTGGCAAATTATAAGGATCTTGAAATTGAAATGCCGTCGATGGAAATAACAGACGAAGACGTAGCCAAGGCGTTGGAAGAAACGCGCGAGCGGGCGGCGGCATTTTCTCCGGTCGAAGGCCGGGCAGTGGAAAACAACGACTTCGTGCAATTGAAATTGGCCGGAACTCCGGACGGCGGGGGCGAACCGCTGCAGGCCGACAACGTAATGTGCCACGTCGGAGCGGAAGAGACGATGGAGCCGTTCAACGAAAATTTGCGCGGCGCGAACATCGGCGATCACAAAGAATTTGCGGTGGAGTATCCGGCGGACTATCCGGACCAGAAACTCGCGGGCAAGAAATACAACTACGCTGCCGACGTAATCGGCATCAAAACGAAGAAATTGGCCGAGCTAAATGACGAATTTGCGAAGGACGTAAGCGACGCCACTTCGCTGGACGAATTGAAGACGAAGATCAAGGAGAGCCTGGTACACGAACGGGATCACCGGCAAAAAGATTTGCAGCGCGAAAAGATCATCGCGGAGTTGATCAAGGTGAATGACTTCCCTGTTCCGGAATCGCTGGTCGAGCATCAGATGGATGCGCGGCTGGAACGCGTGGTCCGGTCGCTGGCGCAGCAAGGCGTTGACCCGCGAGCGGTAAATGTGGACTGGGTGACGCTGCGAAACCGGCAAGCGGAACGCGCGAAGGAAGACGTGAAGGCGGAATTAATCGTCGACAAGATAGCGTCGATTGAAAATATCGACGCGACAGAAGAAGACGTGAATCACGAACTGGAACACGCGGCGAGCCATAGTAACGAATCGGTGGATGCGATTCGCGCTCGTTTGACAAAGCAGGGAGCGCTGGATAGGATGAAAGCGAAGCTGCGGAGTGACAAGACTCTCGACTGGCTCGCACAGAATGCCAAGATCCGTACGGCGGCCGCAGCGGCAGGAAAATAACCAGGGCTCCTGCGAGCGCGTCCAAGAACAATCACACAAATGAAAAACTACGACGATTCCCAGTATCGCGGTACAACCCTCGTTCCGATGGTAGTGGAGCAAACGAGCCGGGGCGAGCGCGCTTACGACATTTATTCGCGGCTGCTCAAAGAGCACATCATTTTTATTGGGACGCCGATCGACGACCACGTGGCGAACCTGGCAACGGCGCAGATGCTGTTTTTGCAAGCGGAAGACCCGGAAAAAGACATCCAGCTGTATATCAACTCGCCGGGCGGCTCGATCACGGCGGGATTCGCGATTTACGACACGATGCAGTTTGTGAAGCCGGACGTGGTTACGACTTGCGTAGGCCAGGCGGCGTCGATCGCGGCGGTTTTGCTCGTAGGTGGCGCGCCGAAAAAACGGTTTGCGCTTCCGAATGCACGGATTTTGATTCACCAGCCGTGGATGAGCGGCCTCGGTGGTCAAGCAACCGACATTGATTTGCACGCGAAAGAGATTTTGCGGATGCGCACGACAATCAATCAGATCATCGCGAAACACAGCGGGCAGTCGGTGGAAAAGATCGAAAAGGACGTCGAGCGCGACTACATCATGAACCCCGAACAAGCCAAGGAATACGGGATGATTGATGAGATTATCTACAAGCACAAGTAAGAGCGCGCAACGATTTACGGGATAAAGTTCTGTAGGTTTTGATGTTCCAAACAGTTAGTAGCGCTTCCGGTTTTCGCGTTTGGTACAGGGAACGAATCAGCCTAGAATGAGGGATAGAGACTCCGCCTAAAGCTCAGCGGAGGCGAGGCCTTCACACCAGTGAAAAAGTACACCACAGACGAGCCGTTGCGCTGTTCCTTCTGCCATAAAACGCAGGAACAGGTCGAAAAACTGATCAGCTCGCCTTCGGACTATCCGCGCGCGTACATCTGCAACGAGTGCGTCAACGTCTGCCAGACGATTCTGGAAGATGAAAAGCGGGAGCAGGCGACCTCGCCTACCAAAAGGCTTCCACGCCCGCCGGAGATCAAACAGTTTTTGGACGCGTACGTTATCGGGCAAGACCGCACGAAAAAGAAATTGGCTGTCGCGGTTTACAACCACTACAAACGGATTATTTTGAATAAGCAGCCTGGCGACGTGGATTTGAGCAAGTCCAACATAATGCTGATTGGACCGACGGGAACCGGCAAAACGCTTTTGGCGCAGACACTTTCTCGAATGCTGGAAGTTCCGTTTGCAATCGTGGACGCAACGACGCTGACCGAGGCCGGTTACGTCGGCGAAGACGTCGAAAATATTATTTTGAAGCTGCTGCAAGCGGCGGACGGTGACGTACAAAAAGCGCAGACCGGCATCATTTATATAGATGAGATCGACAAGATCGCAAAGAAGGATGAGAACCCTTCGATTACGCGCGACGTGAGCGGCGAAGGCGTGCAGCAGGCGCTGCTGAAGATCCTGGAAGGCACCGTGGCCAACGTGCCGCCGCAAGGCGGGCGCAAGCACCCGCACCAGGAATTTACGGCGGTGGATACGACGAACATCCTCTTTATCTGCGGCGGAGCGTTCGTGGGCCTGGAAAAAATTATTGAGAAGCGCGCCGGCAAGCGATCGCTGGGCTTTCACACCGAACAGGCGCCTACTTCGGCGCAGAAACGGAACACGCAGCTACTCGAGCAGGTGCAGCCGACGGATTTGATTCGCTACGGATTGATTCCGGAATTTGTGGGCCGGTTGCCGGTGGCGGGCGTCATGAGTGACCTGGACAAGGGTGCGCTCGTAAAGATTTTGACGGAGCCCAAGAACGCGTTGTTGAAGCAATACCAACGGCTGTTTGAATTTGAGAATGTGCGGCTGCGGTTCACGGAAGATGCGATAGAGACGGTGGCGGAACTGGCGTTGGCGCGCAAAGTTGGCGCGCGCGGTCTGCGGATGATTTTGGAAGACTTGATGCTGGAACTGATGTATCACCTGCCGATGCAGCAGCGTAAGGTGAAGGAATTTGTGGTGACCGCAGAGATGGTGCGCGGACACGAGATTAATTGGAGTTTGCTCGAAAAAGCGGGATAAGCGCGTTCTCGCGAACGGCCGGCTTCGGAAAGCCGGCCCTACAAACGTGGTCGAAGCAACGAGCGAATAAGAGAGTTTGGCGGAAGTCCAGGGGCCTGAATGTTTACTCGAGAGAAGCAGGAAATGAAGCGCGTACCGATGATGCCGGTGCGGGACATGGTTATTTTCCCGCAGCAGATGACGCCGTTCATCGTGGGACGCGAAGCGAGCGTGCGGGCGCTGGAAGAAGCGCTGGCGGGCGACAAGAAGATTTTCCTTTCGACGCAGCACGACGCATCGGTGGACGATCCGAAGCCGGAAGAAATTTATGCCGTCGGAACGCTGGCGAACATTGTGCAGAGCGTGAAACTGCCGGACGGCAACATAAAAGTTCTGGTGGAGGGCGTAGAGCGGGCGCGCGCGGTTTCCGTAGCGTCGGAAGAAGGATTCTTCCGGGCGACGGTGAAGCTGCTAAGCGCACGGGTTGAGCCTTCGCCCCAAGTGCAGCAGGTGGTCGAGAAAACCGTCAACCTGTACGAACAATTTATCAAACTTTCGCAGAGCTTGAATTACGACACGATGATCGCCGCGGCGAGGGTGGACGATCCGGCGCGGCTTTCCGATACAATTGCTGCGAATTTGCAGCTCCCCGTCGATGAAAAGCAGGATTTGCTGGAGACAGTGGATCCGATGGAACGGCTGAACCGCATCGGCGACATTCTGGAGATTGAGCTCGAAAAGTTGAATGTGGACCGCAACATCAATACGCGCGTGAAGCGGCAGATGGAGCGGGCGCAAAAAGAGTACTACCTGAACGAAAAGTTGAAGGCAATTCAGAAGGAACTCGGCCGCGGCGAAAAGAGCGAGTTGGACGAGCTGAAAAAGAAATTGGATTCGGCGGGAATGCCGAAGGACGTGCACGAAAAAGCGACGGCGGAACTGAAGCGGCTGGAATTGATGCCGCCGATGTCGGCGGAATCGACAGTGAGCCGGAATTATCTGGATTGGCTGCTGGCGGTGCCCTGGAAGAAGCGTTCGAAAGAGATTCGCGACATCAACGCAGCCGAAGAGATTCTGGACAAGGAACACTACGGCCTGGACAAGGTGAAGGACCGGATTCTGGAGTTCCTTGCAGTACGGCAATTGGTGAAGAATCCAAAAGGTTCGATTTTGTGCTTCGTCGGACCGCCAGGCGTCGGAAAAACCTCGTTGGCGATGTCGATTGGGCATGCGACGGGACGGAAGTTTGTCCGCGTGTCGCTCGGCGGGGTACGCGATGAAGCGGAAATTCGAGGCCACCGGCGGACCTATATCGGCGCCCTTCCCGGCCAGATTATTCAGATGATGAAGAAGGCGGGAACGACGAATCCGATTTTCGTTCTGGACGAAGTGGACAAGATGTCCACGGACTTCCGCGGCGACCCGTCGGCGGCGCTGATGGAAGTACTCGACCCGGAACTGAATCACGCATTCACGGACCATTATCTGGACGTGGAGTACGACCTTTCGAAAGTGATGTTTGTGTGCACGGCGAACGTGCTGCACACGATTCCGCAGCCTTTGCAGGACCGCATGGAGATTTTGCGGCTTCCGGGGTACACAGAAAAAGAAAAGCTGGAGATCGCGAAACGGTTTTTGGTGAAGCGTGCGCTGGAAGCGACTGGTTTGAAAGCAGAGAACCTGAGCTTTACGGACGAAGGCTTGCTGCACATCATCCGGCACTACACGCATGAAGCCGGCGTGCGAAATCTGGAGCGCGAGATTCAGAACATCGCGCGGAAGATGGCGCGGAAGGTCGTTTCCGAGAAGGAAACCGTGAAGGTGGAAATCACCGCGGCGAACCTGAACGAGTTCCTCGGAATTCTGAAGTACCGCGAATTCTGGCTGGAAAAGCACAACGAGATCGGGTTGACGACGGGACTCGCGTGGACGGAAGTCGGCGGGTCGGTGCTGGTAACGGAAGCGGCGATCATGGAAGGCAAAGGCCGGCTGACGCCGACGGGGAAACTCGGCGAAGTGATGCAGGAATCGGCGCAAGCGGCGATGAGCTACATTCGTTCGCGGTCGGGCCAAATTGGCTTGCCGAAGGATTTCTACCGCAACATTGATATTCACCTGCACGTGCCCGAAGGGGCGATTCCGAAGGACGGGCCGTCGGCCGGCATTACGATCTGCACGTCGATCGCGAGCGCGCTGACGAGGATTCCGGTGCGTTGCGACGTGGCGATGACGGGGGAAATCACGTTGCGGGGCAAGGTTCTGCCGATTGGCGGGTTGAAAGAAAAATTATTGGCCGCCCATCGAATGGGCTTGCGTACGGTACTGATTCCGAAGGACAATGAGAAGGACCTGGCGGACATCCCGCAGGAGATCCTCTCCAGTCTCACGGTACACCTAGTCGAGACCATGGATGAAGTGCTGCAGATAGCTCTTGAAAGGCCGATTGTGCCCACAGAGCATGCCGCGGTTGCGCCTGTAGCCGAGCCGTTTGTGGCTGGCGCCGAGAAAGACACGAGTTTGACCAACTAAAGGCAGCGAAGTGCAGTTGCGGTTCGGTATTCGGGGGAACCGCTGCACGAAGTCAGAGCACAGCGCTGAGTGTGGTTGGCCGTAGTTCAGTTTGCCCCTCCTGGCCGGTTCTTCCCTGGGACTGCCAGCGCGGTGCATCATCCCGTGCAATCCAAAATCTCAAACAATCTACGAAACTAAAGTTAAGGACATATGGCGAAAGAAACGGCAGAGAACAGCAAAGAAATAAGCATCAGCCTAGCTGAGCTGAAAGAAAAGAACATCACGGACCTCGCGAAGATCGCGAAGGAGTTGAATGTTCCGGGCGCGAGCGGCATGC
>Ga0247669_1000179_pt1 | contig 31751 bp, 43 predicted proteins | sample CNK10_metaG_FD_182734 | JGI IMG/M metagenome (GOLD analysis project Ga0247669, IMG submission 182734) | Soil microbial communities from Purdue University Martell Research Forest, Indiana, United States - CNK10 | ecosystem: Environmental > Terrestrial > Soil > Temperate forest > Bulk soil... | reverse complement strand
GGTGGCTATCGGGGGGGGGCGGTGGCGGCGGGATGAGCGACGAGCAGCGGGCCCGGATGCATCAGACGATGCAGCTCGCACTCCAAGCCCCTGCGACGCTGACGATCGCCGGAACCGATTCGACGATGCTGCTCACGGCGGACACGGGCGCCGCCCTGCTCGTCTACAGTGAGGGACGCAAGTTCAAGCAGCACGTCGAGGGCGGCGGAGACCTCGAGATCAAGGGACGCTGGCAGGGTTACGACTTCGTGCTGGAGCGGAAGGTGTCGGGCGGCGGAAAGGTGACGGAAGATTACCTCAAGTCGCAGGACGGGAAGCAGCTGTACGTCATCGTGAGCGTGGACGGGCTCCGGCGCCAGCTCGAGTTCCGGCGCGTGTACGACGCTACTTGAAGATCCAGTGAGCGACGCTGGATTCGAAATTGCCATAGATCAGCGCGAGCGCGGTCAGATCGAACGCGGCATGGGCGATCATCGGGATCCAGATCTGGCCCGTCACGAGAAAGATCGTGCCAAACACGAGCCCCGTGAACGTGGCCTGCTCGCTGCCCGCAACGCCCTGGTCGGGGTAGTGCGCGAGCGCGAAGAGCGCGGACGTAACGAGCAGTATCGTGGCCTTGGCACCGGGCCTCGCTCCGATGAGCTTGCCCAGTCGCTCGAACAGGTACCCTCGAAACACCGTCTCTTCGCCGAACCCCGCGACCAGCATCATCCAGATCGCCGCCGGAAGAATGCTCGTGTTCCCGGCCAGGTAGTGGTAGGTCCGATTGATTGGATCGGCCCCGAAGAGCGGCATGACGACGGCTTTCATGAGAAACTTGAACGGGACACCTATCGCGAGGCCGATGGCCAGGGTCCTAATCCAACTCTTGGGCCGTCCATACCCGAGCTCGGGCAACGGAGTGCGGGACCATTGCGCCCAGAGGAGCACCAACAAGGCACCCAGTGGCACGGCCACGCCGCCCACCGTGACCATGGGGGCGAGCACGATGACCATGAGCGCGATGATATCGACCGGTCCGAAGCGGCGCCGCTCGATCGCGTATCCGTCCCGGGAGGCGTTCAAGATCCCTTCGAAGGATCGAATCTCAGACCGCGCGGCCCGACATACTCGGACTGCGGCCGGATGAGGTGGTCCTCGGCGTGCTGCTCGATGACGTGCGCGCACCAGCCGGCGATCCGGCCGCAAGCGAACGTGGCGACGAACGAGCGCGGCTTGAGTCCCAACGACTGGAGCACGAGCGCCGTGTAGAACTCGACGTTGGTCCGCAGGTTGCGGCCCGGCTTCACTTCGTCGAGCAGCTTGAGGGCCGTGCCCTCCACCGCCCGCGCCAGGTCGAACAGCTTGTGGTCCTCCAGGTGCGCCGTGCTCATCTCCTCCGCCACCTTCCGGAGCACCTCGGCGCGTGGATCGCGGACTTTGTAGACCCGATGCCCGAACCCCATGATGCGGCGTCCGGCGGCGAGCTCGTTCCGTACCCAGGCTTCGGCCCGATCCGCTGAGCGGATCTCCACGAGCATGTCGAGCACCGGTCCGGGCGCGCCCCCGTGGAGCGGCCCTTTCAACGCGCCGATCGCGCCCGTCACCGCGCTCACCATGTCCGAGCGGGTGCTCGCGATCACGCGGCTCGTGAACGTCGACGCGTTCATGCCGTGGTCCATCACCGTCACCCAGTAGGTGTCGAGCGCGCGGGCCCCGATGGGATCCGGCTCCTTCCCGTGGACCATGTAGAGGAAGTTCGCGGCGCGGGACAGATCGGCGCGCGGCGGGATCGGATCTTTGCCCTCGCTGACGCGCGCATGCGCCGCGACGATCGTCGGGAACCGTGCCGTCAGCATTTTGGCCGCCGCGAGATCGGCTGTCGGCGAGATGTTGTCGGGGTCGGCGAGATCGAGGGACAGGGTGGCGCACGCCATGCGGAGCGCATCGATCGGCGCCGCCTTCGCGGCCGCCCGCACCACACGCAGCGTCTCGTCGGGGAGCGAGCGGAGCGCGGCGATTTCCTTGCGCAGCTCCGCGAGGGCGGCACGGTCGGGCAGCGCGCCGCGCCACAGGAGATGAGCCACTTCCTCGAAGCTGACGCGCCCGGCCAGCTCCTTGAGCTCGTACCCGCCGATGATCAGCTCGCCCGCCTGGCCATCCACGTGGCTCAGGCGGGTTCGGGCTGCTACGACGCCGTCCAGTCCTCGGGGGCCTGGCGTGGCGGTCAACGGATGCTCCGTGGTGGGGGTGGAGGAAGCTGCGAACGAGGGAGCCGCTCGCGCAAGGCGCCTACCGCTATGCCGACGACGGAGCGGCGAGCCGCTGACTGATCGCGAGGATGTTCCCCTCGCTGTCCTTGAACCAGGCCGTCTTCGCGCCACCCCCGGTCGCGATGCCGTTCATCGTCTTCAATCCCGGCATGTCGTACTCTTCGAACACGACACCCTTTTTCCTGAGCGCAGCCACTTCGGCGACGACATCGTTCACCGCCCAGAACGCGGTGCTGGCCCGCGACGTGCCCGCGCCGGCCGACGGATACATGAAGACCCAGGATCCGTCGCCGCACTCGTACACCACCCCTCCCGCGTACTCCTCCTTCGCTACGAGCCCGATCTTTTCTTCATAGAACTTCCGCGCTCGGGCCACATTGGCGACCGGGATGTACGGGACGATTCGCGCGTTCTTCAACATGTGCCCTCCGTACGGTTTCGAGCAGTTCAGGCGCGCGCTTCGCGCGTGCGCTGGCTCCATTGCCACACGCCGCCCGTCACCGCGACCGGCAAGCGACAACCGAGCTGGCGCGCCGCCAGGATGATCTGGCCCCGATGGTGGGCTTCGTGCGCCACGAAATAGGTGAGCACATGGCCCACGTCGAGCGGCAGGTTACGCCACACATAGCCGCGGGAGGGAGGGACCTGGCCATCCGCCGCGATACCGAGCTCGAGGATCGCCGCGATACCCCGACCGCTCTTCCGCAAGGCGGCGGTGAGCGCCCGGCGAGAAACCTTGCGGTGGTCCACCCGCGTCGGAGCCCGCACCCCGTGCTCTCGCCCGAGCGTCTTGATCCACTGGCACCGCGCGTTGTGCAGGTGTGCGGCGATCATGCCGACGGTGCGGTGCGGCATTCCGGGCACGGGCGCGCGCCAGAGCGTGGCGGGCAGCTGCTCGATGAAGAAAATCGTGACGCGATTATTGGTCGCCCAGGCGGAGCGCAACGTGGTCCGAAGGTCGGGAACAGGCACGGCGTGTGTTACGAAGCCGGCTCCGGTTTGGGCTTCCAGAGCGCTGCGTCGAGGATCGACCAGAGATGGATGACCCAGCCGAGCAGGAAGAACCAGAGCACACCGGCGAGGACGAACTGGATGATCGCCATGATTAGACGTCCTTGCACCAATTGCCCGAGCCCGGGCACGAACAAGCTGCAGATGGCGGCGATGACGTTTCCGGCGGATCCCTGCCCTGCCATGATTCGATCGCCCCCTTCTCAAGTCCTGAAAACGTCGGTACTAAGGTAGCGCAATCCGGAATCAATGATGATCGTGGCCACGGTCGCGCCCGGCCCGAGCCGCTGAGCCACCTGCAGCGCCGCGACGATGTTGGCGCCCGTCGATGTCCCCGTGAAGATGGCCTCCTCGCGGGCGAGCCGCCGCGCCATGGCCTTCGCCTCCGCGGTCGGCACCGGGATAATCTCGTTCACCTCGGCCGGTCGCCAGAGCGGCGGCGTGAAGCCGATGCCGATGCCCTCGATGTGGTGCGAGCCCGACGGTTTCCCGGAGAGTACGGCGGACTCTCCCGGCTCCACAGCGACGACGTGTAAGCGGCGATTGTGGTTTCGCAACGCGTGCGCCGCGCCGTGGATCGAATGGGCCGTGCCCACGGCCTGCACGAAGGCATCGACGCGCCCGCCCGCCTGCTCCCACAGCTCATCCCCCAGGGCATGATACCCGGCTTCCCCGTCGCGATTGTTGAGCTGATCGCAGTACCAGTGGCCCGGCCGGCGACTGATCTCGTCGGCCTTGGCGATCATGCCCTTGATCAACCGCTCGGTGATGCCCTTCCCGCCGCTCGACACGTCGGTGAGCTCCGCGCCATACGCGCGCATGGTATAGCGCTTCTCCTCGCTGAAGGCATCGGAATACACGAAGTGGGCGCGATACCCCTGCGCGGCACAGATCAACGCGAGCGAAACTCCCGTCGTGCCGGCCGTGTATTCCACCACCGTCCCCCCCTGCGGCAGCTTCCCACTGGCAATGGCTCCGTCCACCATGGCCCGGGCCACGCGGTCCTTCATGCTCCCAGTGGGATTGGTCGACTCGAGCTTCGCAACGATGCGCGCTCCGCCGGGCGGTACGACGCGACGCAGCTCGAGGAGCGGCGTGTGACCGATGGCGTCAAGGATGGCGTTCATTTCACGGTGTTTCCCCTCGCAGTCGAGAGAGAAAACCGTCCGGGTCCACGGGACTGAGGAGGAGCACGTATCCCGCCGTCGTGGGGACGTAGACGGCTCGCGTACGATCGGTGAGATACAAGAGGGCTTTTTCCCCGTTGCGCAGCCGGAACCAGCCGGCCTGATAACCGGGCAACGCAGTTCCCATCCGGCGCGACTTCGGCCTGAGCCCCTCCTCCTGCGTCAGGTCGACGCGCCGGGCCAGGTCCACTCGGAGCTCCGCCCTCGGAATCAGTCGGCCCCACAGGTCACCGCGTAACCGCAACCCGTCCGGGCCGACCTCGAAGGTCGACGCGTGGGCCCCACGAACCGAAGCGACGAGGAGCACCGCGGCACCAATCAGGAGGATGAGGGCAGGAATCAGAAACCAGATGTATCGGCTCGTCGCCGGCGCGATCGGAAAGGTGCTCACGGCACCACCGCCAGCTCGATGAGCCGGGCGTCGGCCTGGCCCTGGTCATCCACGGCCCGCAGCGTGAACGATCCCGGGGCATCGGGCCGCCACGCGAGGCTCGCGCCTGGAGCCGCCTTTCCCAGAAAGCTCTGCCCGAGGAACCAGTAGACCTCCCGGACGCCCGGTCCCGTCGTGGCTCGGAGTGTGATGGTTTCCTCCCCCAGGCGCTTGGCGCGAAGCGTGTACACGACGCCGCGCAGCGGCGATGTGATCTGCGGCGGCCCATCACCGGGAGACTCGACGGCATGCGCGGCGCACACGGCATCGAACGGCGGCGGTGCCCGCCGCGGAAGCCCAGCCTGCTGGAATAGCTTGAGCAGGTCGGAGGTCCACATCTCGTAGACCACCCGATGGGTGGGTCCGGCCGTGTACGGTGGACATGCTCGCAACCCCGTCCGGTCGTCGATCAAGAGTGCCTGATGGAGTGTGCTGACCCGGATCGGCGACCTGCCCGGGATGAACCAGGTCGGCACGGTACGAGGACAATCGGCGTTGGGGAGGTCTCCGGACGCCGCACAGACGTCCACCTCGGCGAGGCGCGCCGGAATGCTCCGCACGGGCTCGGCGAGCGACGGCTCCTGGGCCTCGATCGCATCGACGACCTGAAAGAACAGCGGCGCCGCGACCTGCACGCCCACGAACGCCGGGTTTCCTTCCCCGCTGAAGTTTCCGATCCAGACGGCCAGCACGTAGGGGCCGAAGATCCCGATCGTCCACGCATCACGAAAGCCGTACGATGTCCCGGTCTTCCAGTAGACGCGGAGCCGCCCCGGCGTCGCGGCCGCTACGTCGTCGGGACGGGGCGCGTCCTTGAGCATGTCGAGCGTCACGTACGCCGCTTCCGGACTCAGCACGCGTACGCCAGGGCCCGGCGGCTGGTCGACGCGATAGCGCACGGGCCGGACGACGCCCTCGTTGGCGAGGGCCCCGTACAGCGACACCAACTCCTCCATCGTCAGCTCCCCGCCGCCCAGCACCAACGCCAGTCCGTAGAATTCTCGAGAGCGGAGCCCCGCCACGCCCGACATCTCGAGGAAGTCATACAGGTCCGGTTTCGAGAGGCGCGACGCGACGTAGACCGCCGGGACGTTGCGGCTCCGGATGAGCGCTTCCGCGGCTGTGAGCGGGCCCACGAACCGACCGTCGAAATTCTCCGGGCTGTAGGCACCGAACGCGGACGGCGCGTCCTTGAGGACCGTCCTCGGATGCAGCACGCCCTGATCGATCGCGAGCGCATAAATGAACGGCTTGAGGGTGGAGCCGGGGGAGCGTTTGGCGGCGGCGCCGTTCACCTGCCCCGCAATGGCGGGATCGAAGAACCCAGCCGAGCCGACGAGCGCCTTCGCTTCCATCGTGCGCCAGTCTACGAGCATCGCCGCCGCATTGTGGACGCCGACCCGCGCCTCTCGAGCGACGTAGGCCCGCACCTGGCGCTCCAGGAGTCCCTGAAGCCCGTGGTCCACCGAGGTTCGTACCTCGGCACTCCGATCCGCATCGGCGAGGACGGCATCTACGAGGTGCGGCGCGCCGAATGGCAACGCGCGGGGTGACCCCATGCGGACCGGGACGCGCATGAGACTCGCTTCCCCCTCGACAGCGCCGTGCGTCGCCTGCCAGCGCGCGTACAACTGTTCTCGAGCCTGGCGCAACCTCTGATCGGTTCGCGACATCGCGCCTGGCATCCGACTCGTCGGATTCTGGGGTAGCACCGCGAGCGTCAACGCTTCGGGCAACGTGAGCCGGCTCGGATCCTTCCCGAAGTAGATGAGACTCGCGGCCGCCGCGCCCTCGACGTTGCCTCCGTAGGGCACGACGTTCAGGTACGCTTCGAGGATCTCCCGCTTGGTGTAGCGGAGCTCGAGCAGCAGCGCCCGCGCGATCTGGACCAGCTTGCCGGCCGGTGTTGCGGACCGGACCCCATAGAGGAGGCGCGCCAGCTGCATCGTGATCGTCGAGCCGCCTTCGCGCCGGGCACGCACGACGTACGTCCGCCACGCGCCACGGGTCAGCGACACGGGATTCACCCCGGGATGCCAGCGGAAGTAGCGGTCTTCCTGCAGGAGCGTGGCCTTCACGAGAAGCGGAGACATCCGGTCGAGCGGGACCCAGATCCGGTAGGCCCCATCCGCGGACAAGGTCACGCGCAGCAGGCTACCGTCCCGATCGTAGACGGCGGTGGACGATGCCAGGCGCGCCCGCAGGGATTGATGTGGGACGACTCGCGGGACGAGCCAGAGCGTACACCAGACGGCGCCTGCGACCGTCGCCGCTCGCCGCACGGCGCGCACTGTCACTTCGGGCGCCCCACCACGATATGGCCCGGCGCCGACCAGGCCCGCACCGACCGATCGTACATGCCCTCGCCATACGCCGGCGGCACGGCGAACGAGCCGACCGCGGTCGCCTTCACGGTGTAGACGAACTCGCGGATGGACGCATCGGCGAGCCCATAGACGTTGACCCGGTCCTCCCGCACGTCGGCGTAGTCTGGGGACCACCGTCCGATCGCCGCGCCGAAACTCGGTGTCCACGCCGACTCCACACCCTCTGTTTGTTCGCCTCCCTCCCCGCCTTCGCTCTCCTCGTTCTCCTGGTTGCCCGCGGCCGCGGGTGTCACCGACACGCGGGCCGCGAGTTCGGGTCTGGCGTTCTCGACCATCTCGAAACCGCCCGGCAGGAGGTCCACGAGCGCGACGTTCGCGATCGGTTGAGCGCCCAGCGCCCGGAACTTGAGGTGTACTTCGATCTCGTCGCCCAGCGTCACGGTGGTGACCGGAGTCCCGTTCTTGTCCGTGTATTCCCGCAAGACTTCGAGTCCCTGGGAGAGCGCCTGGGTGGGCGCCGTCCGGTCGAAGCCCGCCTGGCTGAGCGAGTAGAAGGCGGTGACCGTCGTGTCGCTCATGAACCCGACCCGTTTCGCACCCGAAGAAACGTCGGCCTCCGGGAAAGTGCCCGGCGGCAAGGAGAGCGTGCGGTTCGACCCGTCCGCGAGCGTCTCCGTGATCGTGAAGTGACCCGCTGCGGCGGGCCCGAGGGCCGTGACGTAGGCATCGAGGCCGAGCAACGTGTACGCGCTCGAGAGACTGTTGTACGCACCGTGGGCGATCGGCGCCACGATCGCGTCGATGGCCTGCGCCTTCACGCCGCTCAGTCGACTGGGGAAGTGGCGGGCCAACAGATAGAGGAGCATCGCGTCGTGCGTCAGGCCGTCATCGTACGACGCGTAATCGGCCGGGCGCTTCTCGTCGAATCGTGACGCCCGGATGATCGAAAACGCCAGCCCTTCCTGTCGCAGGAGCTGATAGGTCGACGCCAGGAAGGCGCCCGCGAGGTCCTGCTTCCAGCGATCGGCGTAGTTCGTCTCCAGGCGGTGCTGCAGCGACATCGCGTAGCTCGTGGTGACCACGCCCTGGCGCGTGAGGAGATAGATCGCGTAGGCGCGCGTGCGCTCTTCATACAGACTCCCGCCCTCGCTCGCGGCGAGGCGCAGCAGGTACCCGGCGCCCTGGGTGATCGCTTCCTGCGGGACGTCGAAGCCCCGCTCCCGAGCCTCGAGCAGGAAGTGCTGGGCGTACACCGACACGTAGGGACTCACGTGTGTGTTGGCCGCCCAGAGCCCGTATGCGCCCTCCTCGTTCTGCCGGGAGCGCAGCATGTCGAGCACCTTTCCGGTCGTCGTCGCCGCCTGGGCGGAGCCGATGCCGAACTCCGGCCTGCGGGCGAGGACCATCGCCGGCACGCCCTGACTGACCAGCTGCTCCGTGCAACCGTACGGGTATCTGGCGAGATAGGTCACCAGGCCGTGCGCCAGTCCGAGCGGCAGCACCGAGATCCCGGCGCGCACGGTGCGAAGCTCCGGGAAGAGGTCGCGGTCCACGGGCACGCTGGCGCTCCCGCGACGCACGTTCCCCACGGCAAGCGCGATGCGGTAGGGCACGGAGGGACGCAGGCTCAGGCTCGTGGTGATGTGCCCGGACTTGTCGCCGAGACGGGCGCTGAACGCGAGATCGGCGTTACCCAGCTTGTCGCGCGCGCGGAGACGGAAGACCGTGGCGCCCTCTCGCATCGCGTCGATGGACAGTGTGGTGCTGGCGGCGCCGAGCACCTCGAGGGAGGGCGACGGCTGGAGCGTCACCGCCACTTTAGCCCCCTTCCCCGAGCCGGCGACGTTGTTCGCCACGCCGACGCTCACTTCGAACGTATCCCCGGGCGCCACCATGAGCGGGACGTTGGGCGTGAGCACGATGTCCCCGCGGACGAGGCTCGACGCCTGCGCCGATCCGACGGACGCATCGTTCACGGCGACGGCCATCACGCGGAGCCGGCCGTTGAAGTAATCGGGCACGGTGAAGCTGAAGTCCGCCCCATCGGGGCCGGCGTCGCGCACGCCCGACCAGAACGCCACTGGCTTGTCTCGCTTGCGCTTGAACGGGTTCAGGTTGCGCCCGAGCGCGCGCTTCTCCTGATCGCCGCCGGGGGCGGACGCCGCCATCAGCCGGGCGAACTCAGGCAGGATGAGGTCGAGGATCTGGGTGGTGCGCACCTCGAGCGCCCGCTTCTGGAAAAAGAATCCCAGCGGGTCGGGCGTCTGATAGCCGGCGACCTGCAGGATGCCCTCATCGACAGCGAACACGGCGATGCGCGAGGGCCGATCCGTGCGATAGTGTGCGCTGAACCGCTCGCCCGGCTTGACCAGCTCCGGGACTTCCACGGTGATGGCGGTCTTGCGCTGCTCGAGACTCACCGAGAACGGCGCCACGCCGTAGCTCAACGGACTCGTGAATACCTCGTCGGAATTCACGTCTCGCACGAACGACACCGAGACGTACCCGTTGCCCTCGAGGCCCGGCGGCAGCGGGATCCGCTGCACGGAGCTCGTCGTCGTGGTCCGGAACCAGCGCCATGAGTAGACGCGATCGCGCTCGATCGTGATCAGTCCGGCGCCGGTATACGGCGCCCGCACCTGCAGCTCGATCGTCTCCCCCGGCGCGTAGTCCGCTCGATCGAGCGTCAGCTGCAGCTCGGCGTTGCGCTCGAGCGATCGCGTCAGATTCGCGACGCCGGCCACGTTGTAGTCCGCGCGCAGGAGTGCGGCCCCGGACGAATCCTTCACGACGAGTGCGAACGCACCCGGCTCGCCTGTCGGAACGGGCACGGTGAGCCCGGCGACGGGGAACGACAGGGGGGCGTCGCTCACCGGGATCTCGCGCTCGACCGACTGGTACTGGTAGGTCCCGTCGAACTGCCGCGCGAGTACCGACACGTAGTTGACGCGCAGTCTGGCCAACCGGAGCCCGCGAACCGCGAGGGGCTTTCCATCCGGCCCCACTGCGATGAGAGCCAGGTTCCGCTCCGCATCCTTATGGAGGTAGCGCAGATCGCCATCGGGCTTGTAGCCGACGAGAAACGGCTGGTTCGACACGACCACGCCGGCCTCCGCGGTGACGCTCCGGCCACCCTCGGCCTCGTATCCCTGCGCGATCACCCGCACGCGATAGGTCGCCTTGGCGAAGCGCTCCAGACCGAGCGCAAATTCCGCCTCGCCTGCGGCGTCCGTCGTCGCGTCGGGGAGGTCCTCGCTGAACGTCTCCTTGGCCTTCTGCGGATCGGAGAAGCGATAGTCGGCGAGGCCCGGCAGCGTCGGGAACCCGGGCGTCAACTGCACCGTCGCGGTCGCGCGCCGGCCGGCGGCGGCCGTGCCGAACAGGTTCTTGAGACTGATCCGCGCCTTGAGGTTGTCGGGCGAGACCCATCCGTCGGCCGACTCGGCCGAGAGATGCGCCGTCATCGTCAGGCGATCGGGCTGGAACTCCCGGACCAGCACCGTCACGGTCCCGAGCAATGCGTTGGCACGCCCGTCCTTCACGATGTACAGGGAGACCGTCCAGGTCCCCGTGGGCGACGCGTCGTCGGTGGTGTAGGAGAGCTCCTCGAACCCCTGCGGGGAAAGCCGGATCCGCTGGCGCTTGACCTCGAGCCCGCGCGCATCGGCGATCACCATCTCGAGTGGGATGCCGGCCAGCGGGGTCGTCCAGTCCGCGGGCTTCACGATCACGCCGACGTGAAATTCGTCTCCCGGACGATACACGCCGCGATCGGAGAAGAGATACGCGGACAGCTTCTCCGCCTGGAGAGCGTTCGACACGCCGCCCACGTCGAATCGCGAGAGATCGAATTGCCGATCCTCGCGATTCATGGGCAGGAAGGACAGGTCTTCCCCCTTCTCTGCCGCGTACAGCACGGGCGCCCGCTCGCGCTCGAACGACCGGAGGCTCGGGAAGTGCGCGTGCCCGTCGGCATCCGACTCCGCCGAGATCACCGTGAGGCCGTTCTTGCCCACCACGTCCACCGTCACGCCGGCGACGGGCAGCCCCGTGCGCAGCGACTGCACGAACACGTCCTGCGCGCCGTCCGCCCCTTGCTTCGCGAGGAGACCGAGATCCGTGAGCAACACGAGGCGGCGGTCCATCGGGCCGACCTTCCGCCTTGTCACCGCGTCGTATCCCTGGACGGACAGGAGGAAGAGTCCTTTCGGACTGGCGCCGCGGGACAGGTAGCGGCCCAGGTCGTACGGCTCGTAGTGCGCCTTGCCCGGACCGAGCGGCGGTATCGGGATCGTGTCCGCCTGGCGGGCCGACAGGTTCGACGCGTCGAAGTTGTAGTTCGAGAAGGCCGTCGTCGGGAACACAAGGTTCGTCTGCGTGACGAGGTGCTGCAGCTGACCCGGAAGCACCCGACCGACTTCCACCTCCAGGGCCGGTACGTCGCGACTGTAGATCGAAATCTTCCGATCGCCCGAGAGGCTCAGGATCGAGCCGCTGCCGAGGATCTTCACTTCCTTCGGGAACGGCGGAATCAATGCGATGCCGTCCCACGTCTCGCCCAGCACGTAGCCGCCGAACGACCGCAAGCCCTTGGCCACGCGGACGTAGATGTAACGGCCCGGATCGCCGTCGTAGCGGAACGCCTGCCGGGACGCATACTCCCGCTCCGCCGGGATCTGCTTGAGCGCGAGGGGCGTCGACGCCTTGAGGATCTCCGGACCGATCATCTCGGGCTGGCTCCAGGCGAAGGGCCGGACCCGCTGCTCTGGCGGGGTGCTCGGGTTGTACACGGGAAGGACCCACGCGCTGACATTCTGCTGAATGTCCTTCTCGCCTACATCGGAGGAGGTCGTGAGGATCAGCACCTGTTCCGGCTCGTAGCGCTCGTTGCGAACGAGGGTCAGCTCCGCTCCTTGCATCCGCAGGCTGAACAGACCCGGGATCAAGATCCGCTGGTCGAGCGCTTGCTCCGTACCCGGGCCGCCGCGGCTGGACCGCACGCCCGCGTCCACGGTCACTCGCATCAGCGCATCCTTTTCCGGGATCGCGAGCGGTTGTGAGAGCACAGACGCGGTGAGCCGTTTCTTGTCCACCATGACTGTGAACGGCAGCGACTTGATCCCCGACAGGAGGCCGCCGCTCGCTCCCTCCATCCGGAGCGATACCTGCCGCGAGAGCGAGGCGGTATCCACCGGGTGGCTGAAGGTGAGCTTGAGCACCGCCCGTTTGAGGTTGGGGTCGATCGGATCCTGGTAGAACTCGGCCGACGAGACGGCGCCGGTGAACGGTGGCGTGGTGAAGTCGAAGTCGTAGGATTCGAGCGTGACGGTGGGGGCGACGAACCCCTTCCGGACAAACGTCACGTTGAACTTCTCGCCCACCGGCCAATCCTCGGCCGGAGAAAACGTGAGCTCGCGGTCCCGTACCCAGCGCCACGTTCCGGCCAGCCGAGGCTGGATCTGTACACCCGTGGTCACCACCTTGCCGACGGTTGCGAGCGGGGCGACGGAGGCCTCGAACATCACGCGCATCGGCTGCGGCTTGGCCGAATCCGCGCTCAGGTCGGTCGCGGGCGGCGGGAGGACATTGAACGCGGTGCGCACGGGGCGAGGCAGGTGCCGCCACACCTGAATCGCCGTCACGAGCCCCACCAGAATCAGGGCTCCGACGACGGCGTTGCGCCTGAACTCCCGTGGATTGGCCTGGGCGCGCACGGCGGCGATGCGGGCGCGGAACGACTCGATCCAGGCGGGTCGCGTCCACGTCACGTCACCGATGATCAGGTGGAACGCCCTCGCCAGGAACGCGCGCAGCTGTTTCAGCCGTTCGCGCAACGTCTTCAGATCCTGAGGAGGAGAGGTCATGCGCGAGACTGGATCAACTTGGGACGCGCCGGAAGAGTCGCCATGCCCACACCGCAAGCCCGGTGCTCAGTACGAGGACGACGGCATCGCCGGCTTCGACGTGCCCCCGATCGATCATCTCAAAGACGTGGGCGCCGGCGATAAGAAGGAAGAGAATGCCGGTCGTGGTCACGTAGGGTTTCATGGAGCGCGTTTCCGTAGAAACACGTGAGTCGCGCGAACACCCGGGACATATCTGGCCGTTTCGTAGCCCAGGGCGGGCAGATCGAGCCCGGCGAACAGGGCTTCCCCCGTGCCGAGTACAACGGGCCGCATGGCCAGATGCAGCTCGTCGATGAGACCGGCGCGCAGGTATTGCCGAATCGTCGAAACGCCACCGCCGAGCCGGATGTCCCGATCGCCCGCCGCGTCCCGAGCCTGCTGCAGCGCCGACTGAATTCCATCCGTGACGAAGCGGAACTCGGTCCCACCCGCCATACGGAGCGGCGGCCGCGGATGATGGGTGAGGACGAAGACGGGGGTGTGATACGGCGGCTCCTCCCCCCACCAGCCCCTCCAGCTCTCGTCGGGCCACGAACCGCGGATCGGACCGAACATGTTCCGACCGAGAATCCAGGCCCCGATGCCGGCCAAGCCTTGCGCCGCGATATCGTCGTCCACGCCCGTCTCGCCGCCGGCATTGCCGTGCATGTGCTGCCACGTGCGGGTCGGGAAGAACCATTCCATCAGCGCAACCCCGCCGACCCCGAGCGGATTGTCGAGATCCTGGCTCGGCCCCGCACCGTACCCGTCGATCGAGACCGCAAAGCTCGAGACTCGGAGTTTCGACACGCTACGCTCGCCTGGTTCGCCGTACCTTGGCCCGCGCCACGAGCTTCCAGAAGAGCGCCTCACCGATGATGGTTACGCGGTGCCCCTTGGCCGCCAGGCGCCGGATCTCCATCAGCTTGAGCCCACCGCTCTTGCCGGCGACCTGCAGAATATTGGGCCGACCTCGGACCAGAATATCCGTCGACGGTCCCGGGCTGGCCTGCACCAGCGCTCCGGAGCGGGTCGCGGCGGCAATGGCTTCGCGCCGGGGCCGCTTCAAAAAACCGGTAAACGACACGTGACGCCCCTTGAGGCTCTGCACGCGGCCAGTGTGGAGACGCGTGGGACGCGCCCGCAGAGCCGCGATCAGCTCGCCCGCCGCCTGGTAACGCTTCGCCCGTGCGCCCAGGCAACGATGAATGACCTCCTTCAGGTGGTCGCTGCACGGCAGCCCTCGGACGTCGCGGCTACGCATCGGGCTGTGCACGTCACCCCGGAGCAGCATCGCGATCAGCTGGCCCACCTGATAGATGTCGTCGCGCTGCTGCCACTTGCGAACTCTCCCCCAGGCGATCTCCGTCGGTGCCCCTAACACGTTGAACGCGTCGGCGGTCACGCCGTGACGGCTCGCCTGGTGGGTAGCGATCCCGAAATCGCCCAGCTTCAGCCGCTCGTTTTCGCAGACGAACACGTTGAACGGTGTGAGGTCCCGGTGCAGCGCTTGGCCGCGGTGCAGCACGTCCAGCGTCTCGAGAATGCCGGCGATCTCCTGGCGGACGAATTTCTCCGGCTGCGCTCCCTTCGCATCGAGCCACGTCGCCAGATCGCCGTATTCGGCGTACTCCATCACCAGGCAATACCGCGTGCCGGTCGCCTCGGGCTCGACGAAGCGGTCGAACACCCGCAGCGCTCTTGGCTGCCGGCCGAGGAGCTCGGCGAAATAGGCTTCGCGGAGCCAGCCCGTGATCCGGTGGCTGATCTTCACACAGACCCGCGGCGGGAGCGATGCCGCGGGGGTCGGCGTGGCGAGGTAGATCTCGCCGAAGCCGCCCTTGCCGATCAGACGGTCGAGGCGGTAACCCCGACCGGTTTCGTTGCTGTAGAGGGTGGGAAGGGGCGGACGGGGCGTCGCGGCCTCGGCCGACCCACGCAGCCGCGGGTCGGCTCGCGCGACCCGTCGGGTCACGGCGAGGCTCGGCGCCCGGCGTCGGGTCTTGGGGGGAGAGCGCACCGTTCAGTTTGCCTTGAGGACGGCCTCGATGAAGCTGAGCGTCTTGGTTTCGACCCAGGCCTCGGACACGGCGGTAATGCCGATCGTGCCCAGGCGATCCCCCGTCCCCGTGGGCGGCCGCCCCTTCCAGGGCGCCTGCTTGACGTCCCGCTGGACGACGATCCCGTGCCTCGGGTCGTACCGGAAGATGAGCGCCGAGGCGAGTCCGCGACGCGGCGTGAAGGACAGCGCGACGCTCGGGTACGCGTCGGTTCGCTCGATGTGCTCGCGGACCGACGCTTCATGGCCGGCCTGCTTGAGCTCGGCCATGGCCGCGTCGAGGACGGGGCGGACCACGGCCCGCAGCCGCTCGCCACACTCCCGGCGACTCGGCTCCTCCTCGAGCGGCTTGTCCGCCGGGTGGACTCTGGGCGCGCGCTCGGCGTACGCCTGGAGCAGCGCTCGCAACTTCGCCGTGTGCGCCTCAGTCATGGTGTCGTGCGGGTACGCGCCCCCCCCCGGAACAGGTCTACCTTGTCGGCACGAGGTAGTCCTGAGCCGCGACAATCTGCCAACCCCCGCCCCCGCCCCCCCCGCCCCTCCGGACCCACGTGTCCGTGAACCGGTACCGGCGATGGAACGGTCCGCTGGTCCCGCGACCACTGACGACCAGCCATCCCGTGACGATCGCGGTGTTACCAAACCGATGGACTTGCATGTCCTCGTTGCGCGCCGCCTGGACGGTGTCCGGTCCCGCCGCGATGTCGTGCAGGACGTCGTCACGACCGACCGTTCGGTCGTCCTCCGTGTACACGAAGCCCTGCGCCAGTAAGCGTCGAAACACGCCGACATCCCGGCGGGTCAACCCGACGGCCCACTCATCCTCGAGCCGAAGGACCGCCTGGGCCTCGGGATCGCGCACGCTCGGCGTCTGGGCTGAGTGGCTGGCGAGCAGTGCCGCGACGATGAGAAAGCCCACGTGACGCGTTACTCCGGAGTGCGACGGGACGAATCCGCAATCTGCGCGGCGAGCGCCTCCATCTGGCGTCGGCGCAGTCGCGCCCATCCCGGCAACCGCAGCGCGCCGTTGGCAATCATTCCGACACCGACGGCGACAAGCAACGCCATTCCTGGCACGGCATCCGACAAATGGCCGCTCATCGCAGACGCCAGGGCGACCGCCGCCGACACGCCCAGGGCCGCGACTCCAGCGCCGATCGACGCCCGCGCGGCCCCGTGCACCGTACGGAAGCGCAGGCGGTGGCCCGTCTCCGTCGGCTCGAGGAGCACCTGCAAGTTGCCGTTCGTCCATTGGCGGAATGAGCCATCCGAGCGGGTGGTGCCGCGCGCGTCGAAAACGTCCCGCAACTGGACGACCAGTCGCTCCCACCCCGGATCGGTCAGGCGGCGGTTCAGGTTCACTGTCCGCGCCACGCCGATCGGCAGGCCGAGGAAGGTCCGCGACGCCGGCCCCCGGCTGATATCGAGAGCCTGGGCGGCCTGCGCGACCGCGTCCGGCGAGATACCGACCTCCCGGCCGATCGTTTGCAGATCAGCGAGGGTCAGGCCCTCCTCCCGCGGCACTTCCCGTCGCGGGCCCGGAAGGCCTTCCGTGGCGGCGCGGAAGATCGCTGCCATCTCCTTGTCGTTGTATCGCCGATCGGTCATATCAACAAGCTAATTGGGCGACGCGCGGGCGTGTCGCACCGGTCGCGTGGTCACGACGAGACCGCGGATCCACTCCGAGCGCCCTGCCCTATCGGGACGCGCCACGTGACGAGTGTTCAGCAGCACACGTTCCGCGGTGGCGAACGACACGCCCAACACGATCGCGTCGCCTTTGCGGCCGGCTTCCCAGACCGTGCCCACGATCCGCTCCGGCTCGGTGGCGTGATACTGCGGGCCGAATCGCCGTGGTGCCGCGTCAAAGGTGAACGTGAGCAGACGCTCCTGGGGCTCCGGCTTGATCTCCGTTCGGCGCAGATGGCAGATGGCAAAGGTCGAGTCGTAGATCGCCTTGCCGTCGGCAGTGACGTCGAGCGTCAGGGAGTCGGCGCTGCCGCACGTGGCGAACCAGTGCCAGACCACGGGCTCCGGCGGAGGCGCCTGGCCCGACAGGGCGAACGGAACCAGCGCGGCGCACGCAAACGCAAGAGCTCCACGTGTGATCATGGTCGCTCGTTCGCCCGGACCCGATCGAGCACGAAGCGAATCGCGTTGATCACGAGGCCCGGTTCGCTGCTCTGGATGTCGTGGCCGCTGCGGGAGGTCTCGATATGAATCCCGTTGCGCGAGCGCTGAAACCATTCGTCATGCAACGCTCGCCATACCTCGTGACCGCGGGCCGTACCGTTAACAAACCGGGCCGTCGAGTCGATGCGCATGCTGGTCAGCACGGCGAGCGGGATGTCGGGCAATGCGGTGAGGCCCTCGACGGTTCCCGCGGCTTGGATGCGCACCGTCTCGCGAATCTCCGCCGCTTGCGGGCCCGGCGGCAGCGTGCTCAGGACCGAATCAAAGGAGGCGCGAAAGGCGGCTGGATAGCTACTGTCGAGTTGTCCGTACCGTCGCACCTGCTGCTCGTGCGTGCCATCGACGATGACCAGCCCCGCGACATCCGACGGGTAGAGCGACGTGTACAGTCGAACCAATAACCCGCCATAAGAGCGCCCCACGAGTAGATACGGTGGAGGCACGTGCAATCGGCGCAGCAAGCGGTGTAGATCGTCTACCGCGTGCCGCGCCGAGTATCCGTCCGGGCTAGAATCCGAGCGGCCGAAGCCGGCACGTGAGTAGGCGATCGCCGTCGTGAGCTCTCCAACAGCCGTGCACACGGGAGCCCAGGTGTCCATGGAGTCAGCCAACCCGACCTCGAAGACGACGGCCGGCGCTCCTGCGCCCACGCGAAGCACGTCGAGACGGCGTCCTCCGATGTCGACCGCCGCGTGCTCCTGAGTCGATCCCGCTGCGGGGAGAAGAGCACCGGCGAGGATCAGTGTCACCGCGCGCAAGCACTTCATGGCGTCACCGCCCCGGCGCCATGGGTCGAACGCATAGTATCCCCCGGTTTTCGCGTGACGGCCTGACGAATCGCGCTTAAGGTGCGAGCGACGGGTTGCCGCGCGCAAGGGAGTGTTGGTCAACCCAGCACGGCATGTACCACTCGCATGACGCCGTAGGCGATCGGAGCCCCGAGCCCCACCTTGGGGAGTAGGCTGAGCCACGGTTGCTTGTCGACGAAATGCGCGTGCGCGGCCCCGGTACACGTGGTCGCGACTGCGAGCGCGGCGTTGCCTGCGACCGCGCTGGAGACCCACCGCCCCGCCAGTTCGTTTGTGGCGAGCCCGCACAGGCTGCCCACGATGACGGCGAGGACGAAGACCGCGAGCTCTTGGAACAGCGCGTTAGGCGACATGGCTCTCCCTGTCAGGTGGCCTTCGGGGCACCATCGAGAAACTCCACCACGCCCGTCTCCAAACAGTATTCGGCGCCAACGATCACCAGCCCCTCGCGGGTGGCGAGACGCTCGAGGATCGCCGACCCGTGGCGCAGATGGTCGACCGCGGCGTGGATGTTCGCACGCACGGCGTGGGCGACCAGCGCCTCCGGCCGCTCACGGAGCGGCGTGGCCAGCAACGGCGCCACGGCGGGGCGAATCCGGTCGACGATGGAGCGTAGACCAGGGGATTGATTAGGCGCGGGCTGACGGAGCTCTTCGATCGTGGCGGTGATCGCACCGCATTCCGTGTGTCCGAGTACGACGACCAGCCGCGTGCCGAAGCGCGCCGCGGCAAACTCCACGCTGCCCACTTGCGATGGCGCCACGATGTTCCCCGCCACCCGAATGACGAACAGGTCACCAAATCCCTGGCCGAACACGAGCTCGGCGGGAACGCGGGAGTCGGAGCAGCCGAGGATAATCGCAAAGGGCTGCTGCCCGTCCGCGAGAGCGAGCGGACGGGTTGGGCTGACGGCAGGCGTCGCGCCGGCAGCGCTCGCGACAAACGCCCTATTGCCCGCTTGCAATCGCGCGAGCGCTTCGGACGCCTGGATCATGAGCCTCCTTTGGTCACAACGATATCGTCATGTGGGCAGGGCCAATCAAGGGCCGGAAAGCGTCACGCGCATGTAATCCCAGCGCCATAAAGCCGTCACCCCACCTCCATGGGCGCGGCGTACCCTTTCGCGGAACGCCACCGGAGGTGCCCATGCACGCGACGCTTTCTCACGGCCCCCACGCAGAGATCAATGTCACACCGCTGATCGACGTCATGCTCGTTCTGATCATCGTGTCCATGCTGTGTCTCCGCATCCTGCAATTCCTCCGCGTCACGGTGCCATCGCCGCATCCCTGCACGGCCAGGCCCGACCCGGAGACCATCGTTCTGGAGCTCCGCGCCGATCACTCTTATGTCATCAACGGGCGAGCAGTGTCGAGAAGCCTCTTGGGTCCTCGGCTGGCAGGTATTTATCGCGGAAGGGTGCACCACGTTTTGTACGTGAAGGCAAGTCCTTCGTGGAAATACGGCGAGGTCATCGAGGCCGTGGACCTCGCGCGGTCGTCAGGCGCCGAACTGATTGCGTACGTGCCGCCGAAGGTTCCCTGAGACGATGCGGATCTCGCATGGTGCGTATCCTGCGCTACGTGCCAATCCGGTGCTCGTCGCGCGCTTTCGTGAGCAAACGCTCCGTAAAGTCGAGCCGCTCCTGTGTCTCTGCCAGTTGTTGTTCCAGGCTCTGAAGACTGCGTTCGAGTGTCTCCAGTCGGGCAGTGACATCGGTTGACGTCGTTTGAGGACGGACAGCAAACATCTTGGCGATCCTGACGGCCGCGACGGCGACGATCGCTACGATGGGTATGAGTGCGCCGATGACGCCCGGATTCATGCGTGTCCTGGTTCAGGGTGGAGAGAAGTCTATGGCCACTCATAATTCAACGAGAACGGGTGCTCCGTACCGTGGCCAACGGCAGAACGGCCATCTCCTCGCAGGCCCTGGAGCTCTCCAGTTGCGGAACCGGGAATGACGGAATACGACTCCTTCGCCTGGCCGTTCTCGAATACCCCGCTGCGTTCGAGCACAAACGTTCCCGTCCTGCCACCGATTCGTCCGACGAACCGCTCCAGGCCAACGAACGTTGCCGAGCCGTCGCCCCGATACATCATGAGGTACTCGACCTGCCCTTCCCCCTCGATATCACCGGTGAACGTCTTCGTGACCTTGGCCCGAGTAAGTCTGGGAAGGTCCTGACCTTCGCTGTACGCCGTTTCGTCCCACGACTTGATGGCGAACCGCGCATTCGCGCTCTTCTTCATGGGTCTCGTCCTGGTGCGCTCTAGCGCACAAGCATCAGAGGTCCTTTACGACGATAAGCGCACGTCAGCTTCAAGCGCTGGTCAGGCAGCGCGTCCCATCCGCCGTGGAAGTAACGGACCGTTATATCCAGACGGTCTAATGCTCGCTCGGCCTCGCGTTTCATATATCCGAAGACCAGAGCGACGTCGGGACCTTCGACGATGCGGCAGAGTGAGCGCTCTGTCATGATCACGCGCTCGAGATCCCCTGTGAGCCTCTTTCGGAGCTCCTTAGCAGCTACAAGGTCGCAATCCGCCCACAACCAGAGATCCCAGCGCTCCGCAGCCTTACGCCCGCCAGCAAAACGACCAAGCAACGAATGCGCCAACTGGCCACCTTCGAGGCAAAGATCGACGGCGACCTTGACGATGATGGCGGCCGTGAGAACGGAGGTCATGGGTTGGTGCGATGCCTGACGGATCGCGCTTAAGCTGCGGGCAGCGTCCCTGCGGGCGCAAGGCGGCCGGTCCCGGAACTAGCGAACGCCGGGCGAGGCAACGGCCCGTCGCTGGTAGAGCCAGAGGTCAAACATCGTTAGTCCGCAGCCAATCGCGAGGCTCAGAGCTGTAGGATGGTGCACAAGGTTCATGTGTCGCTCCCTAACGAATCGCGCTTAAGATGCGAGCGACGTCTTCTCATAGCCGCCCTCCAAGGTGAAGGAGCAGAATGAGGAAGGCTAGCAATGCCGCCACGCTGCGTAGGGCGTGCAGCTGGTTCCACTTGGCGAGGAGGGCCGCCGCCTTAGGCGACGCCTCGTCGAGCGCGGAGTCGGACAGCTGCTTGTTGGTCGGGAAGATCACGATCAAGGTGAACGGTACGACGGAACCCTGGAGCACGCCCGCGATGAGTACCGGAAGGCCGCGCCCGTCCAGCCATGCGCCGAGCGCGGCGAGGAACCCAGCGACCGCGAGGCTGGCTTGCATCACGGTGCCGCGACGGTAGCTCGGACGCCATTGTCGCACCGCTGGCGCCGTGCCTGTTGCAACGCGCGGGATGTTCGACGAGGTTGACGTAGAGGGCGGCGCCCGTGAACAGACCGGTACAGAGCGTCGCGATCAGCTCAAGGACCATAGGGAAGTGTTACGCGGCCAGCACGCAGGGAGGCGAACGGTCACCGCACGTACTCGAAGCGACGCCACGCCGACGGTGGCCCAGGATGGCCGGCGTTGTCCACCGCCCGCACGCGCCATCGTCCCGGGCTGGCTCCGTCAAAGTCGAAAGCGAATACGGTCGCTGCAGTGACGTCTGGTGGCAGAACAGCCTCGGGCTGCCAAGGCCCTCGCAACATGAGGATTTCCACTTCGACCAAGTAGCGCGAGGCACCCGGTACGGGCGCCCAGACGAGCGTGGTTCGGCGGGGGTAGTGGTCGAACACCGTGGCATCCGCCGGTAGTAGAAGTTCGGGCGCCGCAAGGGGCGAACGTGAGGCCCCCGCATCCAGGTCGGTGAACAGGAGCGGTAAGACGTCGTCGAGCAGCCGGTGGTAGTCGGTGTCTGGGATTTGACCGAAAGCCGCCAACCAACACAAATCGCTATAGAGCCCAAGAAACGTGTCGTGGTCGGGAAGAGTCTGGCGGAGCTCCTGACCTTTCCCTTCGTTCGTGATTCCGGAATTGGCAATGCCTTGGACCGCGTGTGCCAGAGACGTCAGCGTGTCTGGACCCGGTGCAGCTCACGTCCGCAGACGGCGATACGGGGCCTGGCAGCAGTCGATGGCGTCTGCCGCATCGTCGACGAAGCGCAGGCCTGAAGCCCGACGAGCGCCGCCAAGCGCATGTGAGGCGGTATCACGGGGCGCGGCTCAACTGCCACGTTACTCGGCCGTCGCCCCCGCTGCCGGTGACGAGCAACGATGCGCGATCCTGCCCCGTCAGCGTGACCTCGACGATGCGGCCGGCGTCATCGACGTGGCGAAAGACGCCCGGGCCCACCCGCCCCAAACGGTACACGTGCCCGCCCGCGAGCTTGAGTTCTGTCGGAAGCGTGGCCCGGAGCTGGTCGCCAACGCGCTTCAGCTCTACGGCGAACGGGTGCGCCGCCCCGCCGGACTGGAACGTGACGCCCGAGGCGGTCCAATGACCGGTTGTTCGCGTGAGGTCGGAGTCGGCGGCCGTACGGTTCTGAGCGGCGGCAGAGGGCGCTGACCAGGTGAGCCAGCCGAGCACGAGGCTGCAGGTTCGGAGGTGCATCAGTGTCTTGGTTTGCATGGTGATGTCGCCTAACGGATCGCGCTTAAGCTGCGGGCGACGTGCCGACGGGCGCAAGGACTGACGGAGCAGGCCTGCCAGCTTCAAGCACATGTTAGGTCGCGCGCAAGTCGCGAAGCAGCAGAAGGACAGGCGTGTGATGGTGCCCAGTCTCCTCGCTGAACAGCTGGCCGCGTGCCGTAATCCGATGGCCCACGAGGCTCCGTACCCTCGGCACGAGCGAGTCGCCGACGACGGCAAGCTGGATGTCGCGAACATTGTCTTGCGGATCGTTGAGAGGCCGTGAAGACGAATCAGGCTCGACGCAGACCGCGCGGTCGAGTCGAAGAATCCAGACGTGTTCCGGCTCATCGCCGCGCAACGTGTCCTCGTAGTTCGGCCGACCGGGGAAAGCGCGCACGGTCAGCGTCCCGCTGAGCGTCACCACTTTCGGCTCGAACGGTAAGCATGATTGTCCAGCACCGGCGCCGACCAGCAACGACTGAACCACGGCAATCACGGAGAGTTGAAGCGTGTTGATCAAGCGCATGTTGGGCGGCGGCTCATGAACGTGAAGGACGGTCGCGCCGAGGCCCAAGCGCAACCAGGATCATGCCGGCGACCATCAGACTGACCGCCACGGTGAAGCAGAGCTCTACCAGGAGGCGGGGCGCCGTATCGGAGATGGCGACGCTGCTATAGATGAATGCGAAGAAACCCACCAAGCCCGTGATCAATCCCCAACGCTGCACTTTCCAGGAAGGGGGTGGCGCTGGCCCGGCCGAAGGCGCTTCGAGCGCACGGACGATGGCCATCGCTCTCTCGTAGTCCGCGTCGTGCGGCACTACGATCCGGACTTTGCCGAAAAAGCCCATGTACCCCGGCGCGTTCTCATCGAGGAGAACCGCATTGATCCCCTGCGCTTCGAGGGCTATCCGGATTCCCTGAGCGTAGCTAATCGAGTGCGTCCTTAGCAGCTCTCTCACCTTGCCGGCCGCCGCCTAACGAATCGCGCTTAAGCTGCGGGCGACGTGCCGACGGGCGCAAGGCCGCAGTCACCGCACTATACTGAGGGTAAGACCGTACCCGGATGTCCAGTGCGCAAGCAATACTACTTCCGCCCTTCGCCCCGCGGTCTCCTCGCGTGGGACGTCGATCGATTGGTGGAACTCTCGCGGCGTCTGCCCCGAAAGCTCATCCCTCTGACGGCGATTCGAGAATTGGATGAGCCGTGGGCGGACGACGGCGAGCCCATCACCTGGCGGGGGCTGGTGGAGCACCTCAAGCTGATCGAGGAGGCAGACCTCTCCTTCCCCATTATCCTCGCGGCAAACGGAGACATCATGGATGGTCGCCATCGGGCGGCCAAGGCTGCCTGGCAGGGCCGCACCGAGATCGAAGCTGTCCAATTTGAGCGGGACCCCGAGCCCGATCGCGTTGGGGTCACACCGGAGGAATTACCCTACTGAGGCTGCCGCCTAACGACTCGCGCTCAAGCCGCTGGCGGCTGCTGCTCGAGGCTTCCTCGGGGCGGAGCAAAGAACTCAATGACTGCAACGGCGCCGTCCTTATCCGTGAAATCGCGCCCCATCCCGTAGGGAAACTCCAAGAGGTAGTCACGCTCGAACTGTTCGACTTCTTGGACTGTGGCACGAATGGTCTCCCCCGCTCCCTGGCAAATCACCTCGAGGTGGCTGAACGGAGGAAGGTAGCGCTTGCTGATGAACTTGCTCACGGTACCCCGCGTAGCGAGCCGCCGAAGCTCGTCCCGGTGCTCGATGCGGCGGGTCGTGATGTGAAGGCCGTCTGCTTTGGCTGCCACGCGGATGCTGAGGGGCTTCGGGAGGCCGTCCAAGCGCGCCGCTGCCTCCTCGGCTGACAGTCGTTCCGGACTCGCGTCGAGATGGTAACGTCGAGGAGGACTGAACCGCACCGCCGCGGCGACGGCCAAGAGAGCAATCTGGGCTGGAGTATCCGAAGGAATACGTGAGTCTCCTCTCACGCCAGCGGCCTAACGAATCGCGCTCAAGCTGCGGGCGCCGCCCGACAGCGTCAAGCGCATGTTAGGCGGCATGGCTTGGGTAGACGTATACCATACTCTCGCCGGCTTCGACGTACGCGCCCGTGCGGTCGAAAAGACGCGTCGCGCTCTGATTCACTCGATCGGTCACGACAAACGCCTCCATGAGGCGTTCGTTAGTGACGATGCGCCGAATCTCTTCCATCAATTGGGTGCCGATCCCCCGTCTTTGAAACTCAGGAAGAACGGCCACTTCGTACACAAAGAGTTGGCCCTGGGGCTGATCGAGACGATCGATCCGATACGCAAGGACGAAGCCTGCCAGGCGTTCTCCGAACTCCGCTGTGATGAGATAGTTCGCTGGGTTAGCCAGAAACCGGCCCGCGGCAGCCGTTGCGAGAACCGCCGACTTGAAAACGGCAGCCACACGAGAGGCCGAACCTTCATCTCCTGCCTGCAGCCGCCGAATGGTCATGTCCACGTGATGCTCCCCTAAAGAGGAGTGCCGCGCCGCCTAACACTCAGTGATGCCCGCCAGCGTCCCCGTGGTGCGAACTCGACGAGCTGGAATCACTCGGGTACCCGACCCACTCACTGAACCGCCGGCCCTCTGCGCCTTCGCCGGTCAGGCGACTGTGGGCAAGCGCAAGGCGCCATATGACGAGGCCGAGCACAATGCCGACGGCCGCAATGTACAGAATCGCCCCAAGGCTCATCGGGACTCCCCCGGTCGCCAACCCGACGGCACGATCCCCATCAGCCCCGAAAGGTGCCAGCGAGCGAGTCGGCGGCTCGGCGAATATCGGCGGACGGACGTACGAGACGCCACGGGCTTACCCAACCCCTCTTGCATGTTAGGGCCGTGACTTTCAGCCGTCGACCGGAGGTGGCCGAGTCCGGCACGAAGGAGACGAGCAACGCGTCGACTTTCTTGCAGTTGAGTCCGCAACCACTTTCTCGCTCTGCGTACAGGAAGTCGGACATCGTGTACACGTCAACATTGAGTTCTGCCAGCCGGGCGACCGCCTCGTGGGCCTCGTAGACTTTAAGACCTAAGCCGCGCACTCGGGTGAAAACCAGATCCCGTAGCGAGTCCGTCGCCCTGGCGGGCACGGGGACCAGAGCGTCGGCATAATACGAACCAGGTCCGCCCGAGCAGGCGAGGGCCACACCTGGGAGGAACGCGGCGAGAAAAAGGTATGCGCGCATGGTCAAGCTCCGTTCGAGGGCAGGCCGATGAGGGACGGCCACACGCGTAGTCTGTAAGCGGGAGGTCAAGCGGCAATCAAGCAGCCGCAGGTTAGGCAGCCCCGGCCCAGCGCCGTGAACGGCTGAGAGCGAAACTCTTTCACCTTCTGCACGGGGAGCTCGATCCCGTTACAATCGAAGGCCAGCGGGACAACGCCTGGCTCGACTTCATACTCGGCGCCACCGGACCTCGACGCCATCCTGGGCGCCGAGTGACCTCCGGAGCAGCGTGACGAGGGAGGGCGGCGCGTCATCGTCTTCGAGCATTTGAATCGTATCTGAGTCGATGTAGTAGTCCCGGTCTTCGGGCGAGTCTTTCTCGAGGTCGTCGATGAGGAACTGGAGGTCATCGTCCTCAATGGTACCGAGGTATTCACCGGTCACCTTGTCGCGTAACTCGATCATGGGTGCGTCCCTCCGGCGTTTGGCGTGCCGCCTTCGCCAGGTCCTCGGCCCGTCGCGCGCGCCACGGCTCTGCGAATATCGTCGACGACGGGATGGGACGACCAGAAGGCAAACCACCGGACCTTCGGCATGAAGACGATGCGGGAGCCAAACTCCGTCTCCGCGTGAAAGACCACGGTCACCGGGTGAATATTGATCCAACGATTCTCGGTCACCTCCGCGACGTTGGCGAGTGGTACCACGATCTCCTTCGCATAGTTGGAGATGTATAGCGCGTGATCGTCCATTCGGACGCGTTTCAGACGAACGCAGGTCCACCAGATGAACACGCCGCCGACGATGGTAATGGTGAGAAACGTCCACTTCGTCTCCGGGTCAACGGCTCCTCCTTGTGCGCTATGCCACGAGTCAGGTGATAGGAAGAGGCCGACGGTCGCCGCAGTGAAGGCGCCGATCCAGATTACCGGAAGGAGGACCTTCATCATGAAGGTCTCGCGGGACGAGAGTAGGGTTGCCGAGGATTCCATGGCGTTGCGGCCTAACGAATCGCGCTCAAGCCGCCTCACGCTCCTTCGCCGCCCCGCCAGCGCGACAGGAGCCATGTCCACACCGGGCCCAGGTAGCCCACCAGGAGTCCGCCGAAGAACAATGCTTGACCCGCGTCCTCACCTTGGACGTGAAAGGCGAGTGCAATCAGGGCCCACCCGGCGAGGAATTCGACGATGGACGCGGTCAAGAGCCACCGATCGCGCACGACGCCGCGACGGTAGGCTTGACCTGCGGCACGCGCGCGCCGGAGCTCGTAATCGATGCGCTCGTCTGAGAGGTGCAGGAGAGCCTGGGTCGTCATCGGTGAGGGGGTGCGCGCGTTCTCACGGCTTCGATCCCGATGCGGCCGCGTGAACGGCGGTCGGATCGAGAACGACGGGGGTCCTATCCGCTCCCAGAGCCCACTCGGCTAACGTGCCGGTGATCGTCACGCGTTGTCCGGTGAGCCGCCGAACGTCGCGCCACATCGATTCGCGTTTGCGCACCTGCACCGTATCCTGACCCGTGAAGGCGTCAGTGTTGGGGCTGCCCTTGTAATCTGCGATTGTGCAAAGTGGCGTATCGAGTACCAGGAAGTCGACGAGTTCCGGTCGGTCCCCTCGACGGAAGCTGTCGTAATGAGGGGGGCCAGGGAGGGTCCGCTGCATCAACCGCCCCGTGAGTGCAACCACTGCAGGGGAATAGTGGAGACACGAGTCGGCCCCACCAGAGTGGGCTGGGGCATTGGCTCCGAATACAATGAGGAGTGCGGAGAGCAGAGACATCATGACACCTTCCCACCGCCACGTAAGGAATCGCGCGTAAGCTGCGGGCGACGTGCCCTCGGACGCAAGGCGGCCGGTCCGCTAAGAGCTGGGGTGTCGCCTGTGGTACCCGTTCGGGGAGAGCAATCGCTACGCATTGCAGACGCGGAAGCCCGCATCCCCAGGCACGAGGGTATCCGCATTCACTACGATCCGATCGCCGAGGACGCGACCTGAGATCGTGAATGGGTCGCCATCCACCATTGTTGTCAGACCGCCGGCCCTCGTTACAACGCCGGTCTCACGAAAGGTGAGGGAGTCTGAGAGTGCTACGGGGGCAAATTGCACTGTATAGCACGGCGTTCTGAGCGCGGCCCCAGCCTTGGTAGCGGCAAGTGTACTCGGAAAGCCTGACGTGGCAGCGTCTGTCCAGCTGCCCAGCAGCAGGTGCGCGGGCAACGGCGAAACGGACTCCCCACATGCCAGCGTCAGGACTGCAGAAAGGACGATGAACCATCGCATAGGACGTCCCCGAGTTGGTGTGTTCTCAATCATTTACTCGGTGAACCGTCCTACTCAAGGGGCGGTCGCAAACTGGTACTGACGGGTGCACGGCCCGCCGCCTAACGTACTAGTGAAGCGCACCCGCCGCGCGTAGCGCACCGCACGTCTTGCCAACGGTGACACGTCCCTGCTCCAGCGGCGACACCTGCTGGTCGATCGCTGCCGTGTCTGCTCGGCTGTGCGCTTGGCGATACCGGTTTTCGCAGTCGCGCCGTACCATGACCTGGATCGGCGCCCTCCCCATCTGCATGAACCAGAAGAAGCCGACCATGACGAGAATCGCCATGGCGATCTGACCCACCAGGTTCTGCCGAGTTTTCTTGGGAGGCCGACTCATCGAGGAGTCCTCAGTTAAGCGCAATCCCGACAGCTTCAAGCGCACGCTACACAGCGGCAGAACGGACGTTGGCTTATCATGAGGCCGCCATCGGGTGGGACCGGTGCCACGACACCGCCCGCTTTGCCGCCTGAAGACATGGCGCGCAGACGACGCGGCCCCCCCGTGCCAGAGCGACGGGGCGCCGTTGCCGCCAGAGGAAGCCATGGCGAGAGCCAATTGAGCGGCTGCATAGCGAACAGGTAGCGGCGGCAGGCGTCACATCGGTGGCAGACGTTGTATCCTCGACACACTCTGCACAAATGAAGGCTCGGGCGCCCGCGAGAACGATGTCCGCGTCATCGGCGCCGCAGAACGAACACGTGGGTGGCCCCGGCAAGCGCATGGCTCTCTGAAGACGGCGGAATGACATCCCAGGTTCCTCGCTGTCTAACGAATCGCGCTCGAGCTGCGGGCGATGCTACTCACGACCCGGGCCGTATGCCTTGAAGGTCATGACCAGCCCAATGACGAGCAACATGCCCTCCAGGATCATGAAGACTGTCGCGCTGGTGTTAGGCGGCGGTCCGTTCCGGAGCTGCGCATGTTCGTATCGCAAGGTCAAGCCAAGCGCTTCTTCATTGAAAGGATCGCGACTCAAGCGGCAACAGAGGGGCGACCCCTGTCCGACAACGAACGTTGGATGCTCAGCTTCTCGGAGTCGGACCCTGATTTTGTCGTCGATCTCTCGCGTGTTAGCGCGCTTGCAGCGGAGATCCCAGATGCCGAGTACGAGGATAAGATTGCGGGATTGGCTGAGCGGGCCTACGCGAGCGACTTCGCATCGAGCCCAGAGAGCTCGGCCACTTACAAAGAGGCATATCGGGTTCTCAACCAGGGGGATCATTATCTCCTTATCATGCTCGATCGAGGTCTCTCACGGCGGCTGCGTCCGTGGTGGGCAATCTGGAGGTAGAGCGGACCGCCGCCTAACATGCGCTTGAAGCTGGCGGGCGCTCGGGTGGGAAGAATTGCGTTGCCTCGCTGGCCGGCCTCTTTTTCTGCGGTTCCACCGCCTTGCGCCGGCGGGCGTTGCGCCCGCAGCTTAAGCGCGATTCGTTCGCAGAGCCGCGCTGGTACATGCTTGCCGCAAACATTCGGAACAGGCCGAGAGCGAGGAAGAACCAACCCGACAGCGTTACTAGAACGGTCCAGTCAGGCATCCAATGATTGTGCGCGCGGACGATTGCCAAGCCCCCAACGAACATCAACACCCCTGAGAGGTAGACGACGGGCGGAATCTGGGCATCGTACAGATGGGGTTGCACAAGCGGGAACTCGGAAACGATCATCGCGACGATAGTGGGACCAAGAAGGCCCGCGATGCGCTTCGAGTTCGTCATGCACATCTCCGACGGATCTGGGGCAGCCGGCGGCGCCCCGGACGAGCCTGCGACCGATTCCTTAGGACCAGGCCCGCCAGCTTCAAGCGCATGTTAGGCCTCAGCATCGCCCTTGTGAGGTGGGATCTTTGGAGGTTCTTCCTCCTCCATGAGCGCGGCTTCCAAGTCCTCCAAGGCTCGCGGCAATGGCTGCAAGGTCTCCGGGGGCCCTTGGTAATTCATCCAGCTCGCCTGCATTCGCAGCAAGACCGCGACTGGCCCGATGGCCAGTCCAGCAAGCAGGAGCCACAAAGGGCGGCCGCCTCGCGCGACCCACACGAGAAGGCAGCCGGCACCCATGGTAAGGAGGCGGAGCACGATGCGCCGGGCGCGTAGCGACTCGCGGCGCCAATAACGCCACGACCACTTGGCCGCAGCCAGTATGAAGAGCAGTAGGGCTAGGACGAGATAGTCAAAGCTGTCGAAGCCCGTGTCGTTGAACCAAAAGCCAACGTGCATACCTGCTCGGACCTGGGACCGCTGAGGCCTAACGGATCGCGCTTGCGCGGGGATCGCGGTCTCTACTGTGGCCGCACGAGGTTCGGCTTCCCGACCACACCCGCAAAGACCACGAGTACCTTTGCGGGTGTCGTCCCCTTGTTCTTGCCGTTGTGCCAGGTGTTGACCACCTCAAGGAACGAATCTCCCGCTTTGTAACTGTGAACGACGCCTCCGTCCATCTCGACGTCGATCGCTCCCTCAAGCACGTAGACGAACGTCGGGTACGGATGCATGTGGCGGCCTGTTTCGCCCCCAGGGCCAATGGCGAGCATCAATGCGGTGACTTCGGCGCTATCAGTCTTTGGGTAGGCAATGGCCTTGCCGCCGGCGGTTGTGCCACTCTGTAGAACGGGCGTGTACGAGAACTTTACTTGGGCTGCGGCAGGCGTCGCTATGAGACCGAGGACCACTACAGCGAGAATGCCTGGCTGCTTCATGGGGAATCTCCGAAGGCGGAGCGATTAGTCTGCGGCGCAGGACTCCCGGTGTCAATTCGTCCAAGGCGATGACTTCTGAGAGCGGCGGCGGATCGCAAGCTTGGAGACGTCGTTAAGGCTCCCGCGTAGCCCTAGCTCCAGAAGCAGCGTTTGGTGCGTCCATGCTTTCGCGACGGTGGTTTCGCCATCCGTGAGCCTGTCCTCGCGGCCCAGCGAGTAGATGATCCTCGGCGTGAACTCGGATTGAAACTCCCAACCGACGCCGAGCTTGAACCCCGCTCCACCGCCGCTGACGAACGCATTGGCGGTCTTAGAGACGGGCTCGATGGGGTCGCCGGTCCCCTGCACCAGCGAGTAGTGCGCGAACCCGGCACCCACTTCGAGGAAGGGTCCCCCTTGGTCTCGGGAGTACATCGCGACAAGGAGACTCAGGAGCTCGACCTCAGGCAGGCTATCATTCTTCCGAAGACCATGTAACCAACCGTCATATTCTGCACCGACGCGGAGTCGTGGATTCGGGGTTCCCCCCAAGCCGAACGAGATGGCCCACCCGCCGAGCTGCGAGCTCTTGTTCGCTGTTGCACGATGGGAGTCGCACGAGTCGCACGTGAAAATGGCAGGACCAAACCCTAAGCCAGTACCCATCCAGAACCCGTGACGCGGCGAGTAATCCTGGGCGAGGGCGATCGCCGAGGGGCTGGAGACCAGAAGGGCGCACAGGAGTAGTGAACTGCGCATCACTTCTAAGGACCTTTGAATCGCGAACGGCGTCACGAGCTCGTTCGTCGGGCTCAACGATGTCGCGTCGTCGAACTATCCCCTCTTCAAGGGCCCGGCGACCTTGTAAAAACTGAGAATGATGCCGGACGGCATTGCTTTCGTGAGAGGAGCTCG
>Ga0247669_1000177_pt1 | contig 32181 bp, 27 predicted proteins | sample CNK10_metaG_FD_182734 | JGI IMG/M metagenome (GOLD analysis project Ga0247669, IMG submission 182734) | Soil microbial communities from Purdue University Martell Research Forest, Indiana, United States - CNK10 | ecosystem: Environmental > Terrestrial > Soil > Temperate forest > Bulk soil... | reverse complement strand
CACGGGAATGGCAACGAAGTATCGCGCAATCGTCGTAAGGACGTGCTTGCCGCGTTCGCGCCACTGCGCAGTGAAGCTGGCTGCCAGCGCCAGAGGGCCGCCGCTGAAAGATAATTCCCGAAGCGTGAGCGTCAGCGCAATCCGATTTCGCGGATGGTACGCCCAGGTCGGAGCGTCCATCAGGACCACGAAAAGGAAAAACGTCAAGGCCAGCAAGCTCGCGGAGAGTCGCGCCTGAATCCCCGTCACCAGGCTCAGCGCGGCGGCGATAAAGCAAGCGCCGACGAAATACGCCCAAAACAGATGCCAGGGAATCCACTTCGGTACGATCGAGGCGATGGCCGCCGTCAACGTGAAATGTTCGGTGCCGAAGGCCGCGATGGGTGCCGCGTAGAAGAGCGGCCCGAACAGAATCAGCTTGTCGAGTCCTCGAGCCTTTTGCCATTCGCCGCGAAGAAAAATCGTGACCAGCCCGATGGCAAGAACCACTCCACCGACAGCGTAGGACCAAATCACCGTGCTGGGAATGGCGAGGAGAACCATCGCTGCCGGCCACTTCACTAAGTTGTCGCTCACCCCGATCCCTTTCCGCCCCGTTACGCCCTAAACCACTACCTCGATTTTGTTCTGTGTACTCGTCGGCGGAGTCTATCACGGAGTACGTTATTCCAGTTTTGCCACATCTGTACGCGCGTAAGTGCCTAGTACGCCGGATAACCGGATGAGTGCCGTACCATGACTCCAGTTGTGACGGGCGCCCGCCCAAGTAGCGGTCGCATAATTCTTCCACGGTGTTCCATTGCTCCCGCTTCTCAGTTCCGGTTCCGCCTGATGCTTGCATCGAAGTCCCCCGTGTTCTCGTCGATTTGCACCGCCTCATCAGCCCGAGCGCTGCGCAACGTCAGCCACAGTGTGCCCTGCTGCGGTGCGCGAGGACGCAGGATCACGAAGCTACGCAAAAACTAAGCTTCTCGGAGCTATGAAGGAGGCAAAACTAGGAACCTCCACCATATGTCTCTGCAAGCTTATGTCAACGAACCGATTGTCTCGACGTCAAAGTGCTTTAGGAATGTCCCCGGTTCCGACCAATCCTGCCAGTATCCCCGGCCAACTCCCGCTAAGTCGTTACCCGTAGCTTGGGTACTAGCCTCCACTTTTCTGGTAACGGCACAATAGCGAAATTCTTTGGCAAATGAATTTCAGCCCGTAGGGATTGGGATTTTCTACTTACGAGCTAATTCCCAATCACCAGTTACTTCTTGGCTGGCTGCGCCGGAGCCTGCTGCTCGCTGCTGGGCGGCACGATGTTCTTCAACCGCATATACGTGACCAGGTTTCCGTAGTGCTCTAGGTCATGCATGTTGTTGACCGTCAGCGCGCTCAGCCGCGGCGCGTCATTCCCAAACATCTTCACCGTTTGCACCGCCGTGGCATCGGTCATCCCGTCATACGCCTTATCGCAGTACGCAAACGCCGTATTCAGCGCGGCAATCAGATCCGTCTTGGATGTTTTCGTGTGCTCGATGTCCAGTGCCGGATTTTTCTCCCCCAATGCGATGGAGCAGAACGCGTACTGCGCATCGGCCACGTGTCCCACGATCTGTCCGTAGCTGCGCACCGTCTCCACAGGCTTGAAACTGTAATTTTCCTCCGGCATCTTCTCCGCCGACTTCAGCAGCACGTCCTTCACACGGGCGTAGGCGAATTTGTTCCACGTGCTCAGCGGGTTCTGCGGGCTCGCCGCCGGTTTCTCCTGCGCCGCCTTGGCCTGGGCGAACATCACCCCAGCCGGCACCGCAAGGCCCAATACCACTACTTTCAGTAAGGTTTTCATACGCACCCCCTCAACTAACGTCTACGCACAACCGGCCCAGAAGTTTCGCCCAACTTGGCATGTTTCTGGTCCGGGCACGACTTCAGCTGTGCCAAAACTGGCACAACGGCAACGCGACTTCAGCAGTTGGGGGCTGTTTTTGGAGCGTTGACTCCTGTAGCGCTGCCTTTCCTACCGGTGATTCTTGCCTGTGTTACGGGTAAATCCGCCTTCAAGAACGTCTCTTCTAGTTCGTGTAAGTTGTTGTTCTTTCTAGTCCTGGTGGGTTCACACAGGCAGGGGCCGTTTCAAGATAACTTCCGGCGGGACAGCTCGGAACCGGACATGGCGCGAAGTAGAACGCCGTGCACTTGATTGGGCATCCCGCTCCCCGAAAAGGGAGTTTGAACTAGTAATCATGGTCGACGTTTTGATCGAAGAGATGTTTAGGTCGGACTGAAGCCGACCGCTAGATTACGAGCGAGCCTTGGTCGTCGATGCCGAGAAGAAAGAAAGCGAAAGAAAACGAAAGAGAAAAACTCTTTTAAGTGAAAAGAAAGAAGTGTGCTCAAAGGAGTTTGACAGGGCCGACATTGTTAGAGATGTCCGGTTGACCTGGCACGCCTTGCAGGAAACTTGAAAATCCACTTTTCCGGTTTCGGCGTTACTCAGGCATGCGCCCGAAGTGCGGACTGGTTGATCCAGTCCGCGAAACGCGTCTCGCCGAGTCGTGCGCCATCGCCGGGAAGGAGTGTCCTCTCGCTAAGCTCCACGCCGTAGTAGCGAGCGTTCGGGTCTGCGACAACCTCGCGCGGGTCCTTGTGTGCGGCTAGACCTTGCCGGACGAGTTCATCGAGACGAAACTTTTCCGGCCCTCCTATTTCAACCATGCCATTCATTGGCGCGCCCGCCGCAATCCGGCCCACCGCACTGACCACATCGTCAGCCGCCATGGGCTGGATGAGCGCAGTTGGCAGGCGTACTTTGTTGCCCTCGGTGGAGAAATCCGCAATGCCCTTGACGAATTCGAAGAACTGCGTCGCGCGGATAATTGTGTAAGGAATTGAGGAAGCTTTGATCAGGTTCTCCTGGGCCATTTTTGCGCGGAAGAAACCGCTTGCGAGCAGACGTTCCGTTCCTACGACTGACAACGCAACATGATGTCCTACGCCTGCGGCTGCTTCATAGGTGAGCTGGTTACGGGTTGATGTCTCAAAGAAATTCAGCACGGCCGCGTCTTCCCAGGAAGGAGAGTTCGTTACATCAACGACCACCGACGCGCCCTTCAGCGCTTCGGCCAGTCCCTCGCCGGTGAGAGTGTTGACACCCGATTTGGGTGACGCCGCTATTGCTTCGTGTCCCTGCTCACGAAGCTTTGTGACGAGCTTTGATCCGATGAGTCCACTGCCGCCGATCACTACGATTTTCACGATTGTCACCTCTATTTCCCGTGTACCCCCATGCGTGTCTTCTGTCAAGCGAACGAATACGGTTCCTTATAATCCTGATGAGTCGCCTAATCGGAAAAGTGAAAAGCCATTTGATGTCCGGTTACCGCTGCGTTAATCAGGCAGCTGACGTGACTTCGGGCAACAACAGGTTCACGCTGTTGATCTTAAATCACCCGCAGACCTGCCAAAGAGAACAATCCATCAGTTCTGTTTACGGCAAGCTTGGATTTGACACCCGCAGAAACAGAGTAAGGTTGAAAGAGGGGCAGGCAGCAAAAACCGCCCTCCGAGGTGCGTCCGCATGGTGCAGATTAAAGGATCCGCCATCAAGGAAACGATTGACCAGATCAAGTCCCGCGCCGGCGAGGAAGCCCTCCAGAAAATCCTGGGCCTTCTGGACGAAGAAACGCGAACGATTTGCCAGAATGAAGTCTTTTCCTCCTCTTGGTACCCGTTGGATGTTTTCACCCGCTTCCTCGAAGTTGAGATCAGGGTGCTCGCGGACGGAAAGGAAGAAATGGTCATGCGCGGCTCCGAAGTGGTAATCGAAAGACAGCTTCGTGGAATCTACAAGGCTTTTGTGAAACTTGGTTCCCCTGAATTCGTGATCAAACGAATCGCCGCCGTTCACGCGACCTACTTTCAGGGTGTTCCGATTGAGGTGCAGTTGCAGGGACATGGCAAAGCAGTGGTCAGATACACTGGATTTGAAAAGCAGCACCGTATCATGGGATTCGCAATTATGGGATTTTTCAAAAAAGCGCTGGAGATTTCCGGAGCCACGGACGTGGTCCTTTGCTTCACCGTACCGATCGAGGAGGGCAAGGCATTTTCCGAGCTCTCGATTTCCTGGTGCTAAACGAAGCGCGGAGAGACTCCATGTTCGCAAGCTTTTTCGTTTCGAGGGTGGATTCCAAAATGGATTTCCCGACGGAATCTAGCATGGCTTACCATAAGGAGCCGGCTTTCCAGCACCAACTCCCGGTAAGTCGAATTACTGGAACTGACCCACTTCTTGGCCATCCCATTCCCGGTTTTTAGGCTGGCTTTCCGCGTTTTCCACACTTTTCCACAGCCGTATCAACCCAATTAACCCCCGCCAACTACTTCCATTCACTCGACTTCCCTCACACTCGTTCGAACCAGCGCCCTCCATTCGAATAAGCAGTCAGTAACCTCAAAGTGTTATTGACAATCCGTCAACACCCTGCTACCATTGCCTATGTTCTTCTCGCTGACCGGCCCGCCACACTTCTGCTCGCCCCGTTCCTATTCCTTCCGTGTACTCACCGCCTGTTCGGTTAGCTCTCCTTCCTGCTTCACTCTTTCAGTCTTTTGCAAGAACAGCCAAAAAATAAACCCTGTACTTTCATATTCTTGCGCACTCTTTAAGAATGAGTGTTTCGCCAACTCTTCTACAATCAATGACTTCCGCGCTCTTTGCAAATCACCGGGGGTGTACCCCCAACGCACTGAGATCCCCACTCACTCTGTCCAACGTCCCACCGCTAACCCCTTTAGAATCCACACTTCCAAAAAATTGTCCCGTAACTCCTTCAGAATCTGCACTTCCAAAACACAGCACTTAAAGTCCTTTAGAATCCGCACTTATGGAAAAACCCGGGGTGGGGTGGGGGTGCCCGCTCCTCTCCCATATTGCTCTGTCGTTCACCTTCGAGCCTCTAGTAGTATCCTGAGAGCAGCCCCATGAACCGCGTCTACCTCGATTACAACGCCACGACGCCCGTCGAGCCGCAAGTCCTCGACGCCATGCTTCCCTATTTCTCCGCCGACTTCGCCAACGCCTCTTCCATCCATACTCCCGGCCAGCATGCACGCGCCGCTATCGAAACCGCCCGTGAACAGGTTGCCGCACTCATCGGTGCTCGCCCCCAGGATGTTGTCTTCACCAGCGGTGGCACCGAATCCGACAACCACGCCATTTTCGGGGCCGTCAACGCGCCCATCACCAGACCAATTAACTTTCCAACGAATTCAGTCGAAGCCCGCGAACGCCGCTGGCTCATCTCCCACACCAGGCACATCATCACGACAGTCATCGAGCATGAGGCAGTCCTCCATACTTGCCAGGAACTGGAAATGCTCGGGGTGCAGGTAACGTACCTGTCTGTCGATCGAGATGGGCTTATCGATCCCGAATCTGTCCGGAAGGCAATTCAGAGCGGACGAGCCGATCCCAATTTGCCCGAAGCGCCCGTTCTTCCTACTACGACGGTTATCACAGTCATGCACGCCAACAACGAGCTCGGCACCGTCCAACCGCTCGAAGAAATTGGCCGCATCGCCAAGGAGCACAAAGTTTATTTCCACACGGATGCCGTGCAGTCCGCCGGAAAAATTCCCATCGACGTCAACGAGCTTCACGTGGATCTGCTTTCTCTCTCCGGCCACAAACTCTACGCACCTAAAGGCGTCGGCGCTCTGTACGTTCGCACCGGAACTCGCCTGCGCCAGCTTCTCTATGGCGGCCACCACCAGCGCGGATTCCGCCCTGGGACGGAAAACGTCGCCGGTATCGTGGGTCTCGGCAAAGCCGCGGAAATCGCGCGACACTCACTCGCCAGCGACGCGCTGCGCATCTCTACGCTGCGTGACAGACTCGAACGAGGGCTGCTCGAGCGTGTCCCCCATGTCCACGTGAACGGCGGCCTCGCTCCGCGCACTCCCAACACCACCAACATCATGTTCGCGGGTATCGAAGGCGAGGCTTTGGTGATCGCACTCGATCTGAAGGGCTTGGCCTGCTCCGTCGGTGCCGCCTGTTCTTCCGGGGCCGTCGAGCCGTCGCACGTTCTGACCTCAATCGGCCTGTCGCAGGAAGAAGCCAAGTCTAGCCTGCGTTTCAGCCTAGGCCGTCACACCACCGAATCCGAAATTGATTTCGCACTCGAAATTATCCCCGCCGCCGTAGCCCAACTCCGCGCGCTCTCTCCGACCTACCGCAAGGAGGCCACCGCCCGGTAGGGGCACGGCATGCCGTGCCCGCCTTTTGCGGTATCATGAAATATCTATGACCACAGCGACAAAATTCGACACCCTGCCGGCGCGCGAGGAAACGCTCCGCGGCCTGATCGCTATCGCCATGTCCGGCGGCGTCGACTCGTCCACTGTCGCCGCGGTTCTCCAGGAACAGGGCCACCCTATCGTCGGTCTCACGATGCAGCTCTGGAATCAGCGCCGGTTGCCGGAGCTGCAAGGCGATGGTCCCAAGCAGCATCGCTGCTGCTCGCTCGATGATGTCTACGACGCCAAACGAGTAGCACAACACCTCAACTTTCCGCACTACGTCGTGAATTTCGAGGAGCAGTTCGAGCAACGCGTCGTGCGCCCGTTCGTGGACCAATACCTCGCCGGCCGCACGCCCATTGCCTGCACCAACTGCAACACGGACGTTAAGTTCGAGCCTCTTCTGCGCATGGCGCGGCAGATCGGCGCGGAGCGTTTGGCCACCGGCCATTACGCCCGCATTCGTAAGAACGAGCAAACGGGCCGATGGGAACTCTTGCGCGCTCGCGATGACAGCAAAGATCAATCTTATTTTCTCTGGGGACTTTCGCAGGAACAGCTTTCGCGCAGCGAATTTCCACTCGGCGAGTTAAACAAAGAAGAAGTTCGCGCGCTTGCGCGCCGCACTAATCTTCCCGTGGCGGAAAAGCCGGAGAGCATGGAACTCTGTTTCGTTCCTAGCGGCAATTATGTTCAATTCATCCAGGCTTATTCACGCGACGCAGGAATTTCGTTGACGGCGGGCGAAGGCGAAATCGTCACGGAAGATGGCGCCGTCGTGGGCCATCACAACGGCGTTCACAACTTCACGGTCGGCCAGCGCAAGGGTCTGGGCTTTGCCGCGGGCAAACCTCTTTATGTAATTTCTCTCGATCCGGAAAAGAATCGCGTCGTGGTTGGCGATGATGATTCCCTGCGCGCCTCGTCGTGTGAGGTCACCGGCGTGAATTGGGTTTCCTGCGAACTGCCGGAAAAACCGCTGCGCGCCCGCGTCAAAATCCGCCACAAACACGAGCCCGCGGACGCGACGGTTGCGCCCCTCGACTCGACAACCGCGCGAGTTACCTTCGACGCTCCGCAACGCGCCATTACGCCCGGCCAGGGTGCCGTGTTCTACGACGAAGACCGCGTCCTCGGTGGCGCCTGGATCCGCTGAGAAAGAATTGAAAGGAACATTTTAGAGAAGCGGTATGAGAAGGATTTCAGACGACAAGAAGAGAAGAACGTTTAGATAAACAGTTCTTCCTCCTGTTCGAGCGGCTCGTCAGGACGGCGGCGGTCGCGCCGCGAACGCAACAGATCTAGCCCAACTTTGATTCCCTGCACTAACGCGGAGGCCTTCTGCATTGGCCGCCAAACCGTGCTCCGGAATTGCGACCCGGCATCTTCCACCGCTTCGAGTGCGCCGGTCAAAATGCGGTCCGCGTGATTCAACTGCCCGCGCAGACGGTCCGTCGCATCGGTGACCACGCGGTCCATTTTCTGCGCCTGGCCGCGGGTCAGATAAACGATGTGCGCCGCATCCGCGACCATGTTGGAAATTTTCGGCTGGGTATCGTCAAGAAGAATTTGCGCGCGAGTCAGAATGGGTCCCACGCGCGCGTGCAAATCCGTGACCAGTCCGTTGACTTTTCTGTTGGTCTGGCGAATTTCAAAAAACAACGCAATCAGCATCGCTCCCTGAACGACGAGAGCAATTGCAGCGACAATGCTGAAAATCATGAGCCAGGTTTGCATACGCGCCCCACACATCCTCCCCAGAGGACGGAATCATGCCGTGTCCGGACTTCACCAATCCAGCACTTCAAACTCTTAAGTCTTCGCCGTTTCAGGACTTCGAAGCCTCGCGACGATAGGCCTCGCGCGCGCCTTCCACAGCCGCGGAGATCGAATCCTTGCCTCTCGAAGCGGCATCCTTGCTGCGCTCGATCAAATCGTCCGCGCGCTCGCGGAGCTCTTTTGCTTTGCGCTGCGCAAAGTCACGCCCCTCATCGGCTTTTTTCGAAAGATACTCGCGGGTGTCTTCTCCGGACTTCGGCGCAAAAAGAATGCCCACCAACGCGCCGACGCCCAGGCCCACGAGGAAATATGTAACCTTGGAACCTACATTGTCCGCCATGACGGCCTCCGTAAAAACCGTAACATAGCGGCATGTCGTGCGCAATACAGGCTAACCGCTCTGAGCTAATCATTCCGGTTATTAGGCTGGTTATCAATGGATTGCAGAACGCCGAACTGTTCGAACAATTTTTCGGCGGTTTTTCGAGGGATGACCCGGCTCAATTTTTCGAGGCCGGCGCGGCGGATGTTCGAAACGCTGCCAAATTCGCGCAGGAGCTTTTGCGCGGTGCGCGGACCAATGCCGGGAATACCATCCAATGCGGATTTTGTCTGGCGCGCGGCGCGGCGCTGGCGGTGGAAGGTTACGGCAAAGCGATGCGTCTCGTCGCGAATTTGTTGAATGAGATGAAGTACGGGCGAATGATGCTCAAGGACAATGGGCTCGTCCTCTTGGCCGAAGACGTAGAGAATTTCTTCTCTTTTGGCGATGCTGGCCAGCGGCTGATTGATAATTTGCAGCGAATCCAGCGCTTGCGCAGCGGCGTGGAGCTGGCCGATGCCGCCGTCGATGAGAATCAAGCTGGGGAGCGGTTTTTTTTCTTCTTGCAGGCGGCGATACCGTCGCACGACGGCTTCCCGCATGCTTGCGAAATCGTCGTTCTTGGATAATGGCAATGCCGCGCCTGGCAATGGGGCGATCGGCAATGGGTTGTTCGAATGCTCGCCGCGCCCTTCTACTCCACGCCGTTCTTCTCCACGAATGATGAACTTGCGATAGTCGGATTTTTTCATGCGGCCGTTTTCCCACACGACCATGGAGGCAACCGTATCGGTTCCCTGAATGTGCGAAATATCGAAACTTTCGATGCGTTTGGGTTCTTCGACAAGATTCAGAGCGTTTTGCAGAGCTTCGCCGATAGCTTTCGAAGTGGGCTTCAAGACGCGGAAGCGCTGCTCGAAAGAATGCCTGGCGTTGCTTTCGACGAGATCGAGAAATGAACGTTTGTTGCCGCGTTGCGGAGTGAAGATGTCCACCTTGTGGCCGGCGCGTTCAGCCAGCGCTTCTTCCAACAGTTCGCGATCTTCAAAATCGATGGGAACATGAATGGCTTTTGGCAAATATTCCGCTTCTAGATAAAGTTGCTTGAGCAACGAAGGGACAAATTCCCGGGGATCGAATTCGTCGAGGTCTTCCCAATAAAATTCGCGGCGGTCGACGACGCGTCCGCCCCGCAGGTGGAAGAGATTTGCGGCGACAAGCGGGGGTTCGGCGTAATAGGCGAGCACGTCGGTGTCGTCGCCTTGCGCGGCGGCGATACGCTGGCGCTCTTCGATGTCTTCAAGGGTGCGGAGAAGATCCCGATACGCGGCGGCTTGTTCGAATTGCTCTTTTTCGGAGGCGGCCATCATGCGGGCTTCGAGACTTTTTATGAGGTCGTGGCGGCGGCCTTCGAGAAAGAGGCGCACATCACGGGCGGCTTCGCCGTAGCGCCCGTCAGTAGTTAACCCCGTAACGCAAGGGCCGAGGCAGCGCTTGATGTAATACTGCAAGCAAGGGCGTGGATGGCTGCGCGTTAGATCGACCGAGCAACTCGGGACGAGAAAACGTTTGTGGACAAAATGGAGAATACGCCGGGCAAGTCCAGCGGGAAAATAGGGGCCAAAATAGAGCGAGCCGTCTTTCTTAATGCGGCGCGTAAAATAGACGCGGGGATATTTTTCAGCGGCGGTGAACTTGATGTAGGGATAAGTCTTATCGTCACGAAGCATGACGTTGAACTTCGGACGGTATTGCTTGATTAGATTGTGCTCGAGAGCGAGGGCTTCGCGCTCGTTGCCGACGAGGATGGTTTCGAGGTCGGCGATTTCGCGCGCGAGGGAGCCAGTTTTGGCGTTCACCCAGCTTGATTCGAGAAAATAGGAGCGCACGCGGCTGCGTAGCGACGCCGCCTTGCCGACATAGAGAATGTTTCCACCGGCGTCTTTGAACAGGTAAACGCCAGGACTCTCTGGAAGAAGCGCGGCTATTTCTCTGGGTTCCATGGGAGGCTGCGCGGAATTTAGACTTAACCGACAGCTTCCATGATACTAGAATTGTGACGCGAGGATTGTGGACGTGACTGTTGGAAGAGGGGACCTTGCAACATGGCACGCACATGGCCGCATCTAATACGCAGAATGAAAAGCAGACGAAGAGGATCGCGCATTCCGCTGTACATTATGCTGGCCACTTTGCTGATAGCCGTAGCGCCTGTGCGTGATTTTGCGCAGAATCCTCCTCCCAATCCGCCAGACCCGCCTCCCGCACCGCAGAAGAAGCCGGATGCGAAACCCGCGAAACCGAATACCGACAATGCGACACAGAATGCGCCGGACCAACCGACATGGGATCCACTGCGAGCGGAAAAAGACATGCAAGTGGGCACGTACTACATGCGCAAAGGCGACCTCGACGCGGCCATCGACCGCTTCCAGGATGCCACGACCGCGAAACCCGGGTACGCACTTCCCTTCCTGCGCTTGGGAGAGGCGCAGGAGAAGAAGGGGCTGAAGAAGCAGGCGATCAAATCGTACACGCGCTATCTGGATTTGTACCCACACGCGGAAGACAAAGAGAAAATCCAGAAGAAGATCGACAAGCTTTACCAGGACGTACAAAAAGAAAAACGTCAGCGGGCCAGCTGATCGAGAATACGGCGGGCGCGGTCGAAATCGGCGAAGCGCTTTTCTTCACCACGAAATTCACTGGAATGGGAAACGAGGCTGCAGCCGGAGCGGCGCGTGGGGTGTTTTACGTGGAGCATTTCGTGATAGAGGACGTACTCGACGGCAACTTTAGGGACGGCTGGATGATCCATTCTGCGGTTCAACAGGATTTGATTGGGTCCGGGGTCGTAACAGCCGAATTGGCGGCGCCAGCTTCGCGTACTCCAGCCGATGTGGGGTCGTTTCAAAGTGCCAGAAAAATACTTTTCGTTTAGATCTTCGAACATTTCTTCGAGATCGAAGTGGCGGCCCCGTGGGCCCGTTGAGGCCAAACGCACGCGGCCGCGACGCATGTGGCTGATGCGGGCGCGCGTGCGATCGGAGCGCGCGTAGTTCAAGTAGGGCTCGACCAATGCGCGAGGAGCTTTGCGGCGATAGACCCGCGAGAGGAGCAAGGCCGCCGCACCTTCAAGAACAGGGAGCGGCGCGCGGCGCAATAAATCCGAAAAGCGGACATTAACCACGTCTTCGCGGCGGCGGATCGTGAGGACCAGGCTCGCGTAGGGATAAAACTCGACGCGGAAACGAGGGGGACGGCCATCGCAGTTCAGCCGTGTGAACACGCGTTGAAAGAGAGGACTGCCGCCGGGTACCAAGGGGCTCTCGCGGCGCATGATCGGCCATTGCATCCTCGCAGTCATTTTTTCCGCCGAACCGGAGGCGGCGCAACCTTTCTCTTGGCGGCTTCCGCCTCTTTGGAAGCATCCTGCGTGCCTTCCTTGGCGTCCTCGAGATTCTCCTTGTACATTTCGGCGTCCGGAGAATCGGTCGGAATCTTTTGCAAGATGACGAGATATTCCTTGGTCTTCTCGGCCATCAGGTCGATCCCTTTGCGAATATTCTGCTGTTTCTCAATGCCAAGCTGGATGACGTCCGCAGCGTCATCGATACAACCGACATAAGCGTTCAACAGAGAATTGAGCATCTCGGCATGCCGGGTCTGCGAAGGGTGCTCCAGTTCGTACTGAAGCTTTTTCAGGCGATCATCGGCGAAAGACAGGAAAAGTTTGATTCGCTCATCGGGCGACTCCGCATTGCGGATCTTATCGGCCTCGATAGAGGAAAGATAATCCTTTTGCCCCGGCAAGGCGGCCCGCGTGATTCCCGCGCCGAAAAAAGACTGCATGGCGAGAATCACAACAAACGCGTAAAGCTTCATGGTTGCGCTCCCGATTTGGGCGGACCCGGTGGCGGCGTGGATTCCTGGTTCGGCTTGTGATGCGCCGGAAATAGACTGCGCAGAAGTATATCGTCCACTTTGAGCAAATCCTTGCGAACCAGTTGAAGCGGGGGCTTGAATGGTTCCGGGGCCTCGAGCAGGAACTCATCCAGTTCGCGCAAGCCTTTCTGAACATGCATTTCGAGCTGTTTGTACCCGTTCGGGTGCCGCTCGGCATCCGGGTTTTCCTTTTCGAGGGCTTGGGCGGCCGCTCGAACATTGTCCCGGTATTTCTCCATCATCAAGCCCATCGCGGCATAGTCGCCGGCTTGCTCCGCGCGGCCCGCTTCATCAAATTGGGCGTCGCCCAGTTTCTGCAGCATTTTTGCTTTACGCACGGCATTCGTTTCGCCGTCGAAACGCGATTGAAGCTCGCTGAGCTTGTCCGCACCCGCCGCGACGCCGCACAACGTGGCCGCGAGAACCGTCATAATCATGCGCTGCGCCACGCGCGGGCCCATACATCTACCTTTTCTGATCCAGCATGCGGCGTAAGACCTTGCTGCGCTGCTGCGCTTGCCAGACCTGGTCGGCGTTCTTGTTCTGGTCGAGCTCGAGAAACTTCTGGTACGCCTCCAGTGCAGGCTTGGGCTGGTTCAGATTATCGTAGCAGAGAGCGCGAATAAACCACTCACCGGGGCCTGGAGTTTCCGTTTTGGCAACCACGTCAAGCGCAGCGAGCGTCGCCGGATAATTGCGCCCTAAGTAGTAAGTGGAGCTGAGATCCTTCCAGTAGGCAATGTTATTGCCATCGATCCGCAGGGCCGCCTTGATTTCCTTTTCAGCGGAAACGAAATCGCGTTTTTGCATGTACACGCGGCCCAATCCCCCGTGCAGCTGCGCATCGCCTGGAGCAAGCACGAGCGCTTTGCGAATGCTGACGATGGAATCATCCCATTTTTTCTGGGCGATCTGAATGTCGGCGCGCGAGCGGAGCGAATCAAGAGTTGGAGCCTTGCCGGCATCGGCGCGATCCAGCTCGGCGAGGGCGGCATCGTACTCCTTTTGCTCGAGAAGCAAATGGATCAGGCGAGAGCGCGCGGCAGGCTCGTCGGGCTGCACGGCGAGGTAGTCGCGAAAAGCGGCCGCCGCTTCAGGCTTCTTTTGGGCATCGAGAGCTTGTGCGAGGCCGAGCAATGCCTGCGGAGATTTTGGCTGAAGTTCAAGTGCCGCGCGGAATTTGGCTTCGGCCTCGGGATTGCGTTTCAGGCTTAGATAAAGATGGCCGAGGCGAAAGACCGTTTCGAGGTCGCGGGGATCGAGTCGAAGCGCGGCTTCGTAGGCCTCGACCGAAGCAGAAATGTTGCCGGAACGCTCCAGAGCATGGCCAAGCAGAAAACGCGGTCTGCTCTGCGAGGGGAGCAGATCGACGGCTCGACGCAGAGGCGGCACGGCCGCCTCGGGATCTTTTTCCGTCAAGAGGATGCCCAGATTGAGGAAAGCCTCAGACATTTTAGGATCCAGCGCGGTGGCACGTTCGTATTCGGCGCGAGCCTCGTCGGTCCGCTTGAGGGCAGTGTAGGCGTAGCCGAGTTGGAAGTGGGCCCAGGCAATGTCGGGTTTTTCTACAACAACCTTGTTGAGAGCAGTGACAGCGGATTCAAACTGATTGTTGTCGATGTCGTGCTGCGCTTCGTCGAGGAGATCGTTGAGAGGATTGGCGACCTTTTGAGTTCGCGTTTGGGAGGACTGTTTGGAGGAGGATTGCGGGAAGAGAGCCGACGCGGCGGACGGGAGAGGCGCGATGCATCGTGCCCCCAGGAGTGCTGCGATGATCACGATGCGGAGGGGAAAGGCCGCGACAACAATCCAATGGAAACGCGTCATGGTTGGGCGGGGGGATTCCCTGCTCCGTTGGCGATTGTACCCGAAGGCACTGAGGACTTGGATGCTCCGTTGGCCGAGCGCTTTGCCTGGCCGCCGCCATTAAGAACGCGGCTGAGAAAGCGGCCGGTATGGGAATGCTGATTCCGGGCGACCTGCTCCGGAGTTCCCGTAGCGATAACTTTTCCGCCTTGGTCGCCGCCTTCTGGACCGAGATCGACCAGCCAGTCGGCGGATTTAATCACATCCAGGTTGTGCTCGATGACGAGAAGCGAGGCGCCGGATTCCAGCAGTTTGCGGAACGCGGAGAGAAGTTTCGCGATGTCATCGAAATGAAGACCGGTAGTGGGCTCGTCCAGGATATAGAGGACGCCTTGGTTTTCCGTGCGCGCGAGATGCGCGGCTAGTTTCAAGCGCTGGGCCTCTCCTCCGGATAAGGTGGTTGCGGACTGCCCGAGGCGAAGATAACCGAGACCGATTTCGTTTAGAATGCGGAGCTTTGAAACCACCTTGGGTACGCCATTAAAAAAGGCGAGCGCTTCGCGGGCGGTAAGCTGCAGAACGTCGTGGACGTTCTTGCCGCTGTAGCGAACATCGAGAACGCTGCTTTTGAAGCGCGTGCCGTGGCATTCTTCGCAGACGAGCTCGACATCAGCCAGGAATTGCATCTCGACGGTGACCGTGCCGTCGCCCTGGCAAGTTTCGCAGCGGCCCCCTGGAACGTTGAACGAAAAATGGCCCGCGGTGAAGCCGCGGCGCTTGGCGTCAGGCGTGGCGGCAAAGACTTCGCGAATGGAATCAAAGGCTTTGAGATAGGTTGCGGGATTTGAACGAGGCGTGCGGCCGATGGGCGACTGGTCGACGATGACGACTTCGCGGACGTTGGCGTCGCCTTCGAGACGCTCGCAAAATTCCTTAACGCTGCCGCCGGTCCGTTTTGCGGCGAGGGCGCGGTAAAGCACGTCGTGGACGACCGTGGATTTGCCGGAGCCGCTGACACCTGTCACGACGGTGAGAGTCCCGAGAGGGATCATCAGGTCGATATTTTGCAGGTTGTGGAGCGTTGCGCCGTAGAGGCGAAGGAATTTTCCATTTGGCTTGTGCCGATTGTTGGGAACGGGAATGGAAAGTTCGCCGCTGAGATAACGTCCCGTTAGAGATTTTGGGTCGCCAAGCATGCCCTCGTAGCTGCCTGCGAACAGAAGTTTGCCGCCGAGTTCGCCGGCGCCGGGGCCGAGATCAATGACGTGGTCGGCGGCGCGAATGGTGTCTGGATCGTGCTCGACGACGAGGACGGTGTTGCCGAGATCGCGGAGGGACTTAAGGATGTCGATGAGCCGCTGCGTGTCACGGGGATGGAGGCCAATCGAGGGTTCGTCCAGAACATAGAGCGCGCCGACTAAATGCGATCCGAGCGAAGTGGCGAGCTGAATGCGCTGGGATTCTCCGCCCGAAAGAGTGGAAGTAAGCCGGTCGAGGGTGAGGTAATCGAGGCCAACTTCATCGAGAAATTGCAGGCGCGTCCGGATTTCTTCGAGGATTTTCTCTGCAACCGTCGCTTGTGCGGCGGACAGAACCAGGGTGGCAAAAAAAGCGCGAGCTTCTTTTACTGTGAGCTTGCAGAGTTCGGTGATCGAGCGGCCTGCGACGCGGACGGCGCGCGCTTCAGGGCGAAGACGGGTGCCGGCGCAGTCCGGGCAGGTGGCATAACCGCGATAGCGGCTGAGAAAAACGCGCACGTGTAACTTGTATTTTTTGCGCTCCAGCCAATTGAAAAAACCTTTTACACCTTCGAATTCATTTTCAGGGTCGCCTTCGAGGACAAGACGGCGCTGCTCAGGAGTAAGCTGGCGCCACGGGGCATTGAGCGGGATGCCGCGGCCGCGCGCCCACTTTTTCACGTCCTGCAGAAGAGCGCGGTAGCGTGGTTTGGTCCAGGGCTCGATCGCGCCTTCCTCCAGAGACTTGCTGGAGTCGGGCACGACGAGATTGAGGTCGAAATCGATAGTATTGCCGAAACCCTGGCAGCGTGGGCACGCGCCGTAAGGATTGTTGAACGAAAAAAGCCGGGGCTCAGGCTCCTGGTAGAGCGTGCCGTCGTTCTTGCATTCGAATCGTTCGTTGAAGGAAAGACGCTCCGCAGGATTACCGGCAGGCTCCTCGATAAATTGCAAGATCGCTTCGCCGTGGCCCTCACGGTAGCAAATCTCGATGGAGTCCGTGAGGCGCGAGCGGGATTCGGGATTCACGGAGAGGCGATCGACGAGAACGTAGACGGGCTTCGAGAAATCCACGTCGAGCAGCGATTCGGGTGAGGAGAATTCGTGCACGCGGCCGTCTTGATAAAGGCGGTTGAAGCCGCGTTTTTGTATGTCGCCAAGAGCTTGCTTGAGCGCTTCTTGCGGAGGCGGCGGGGATTTCTTCTTGGGCACGCGGCGGGCTCCGCCGGTGGCTTGCGGCTGCGCAATGCTGAGGGGATAAAGGATGTAGAAGCGGCGGCCGGGAGTGAGCGAGAGCACCCGCGAAGCAATCTCGTCGGGGCTGTCGCGTCGAACTTCGGCGCCGCATTTGACGCAAAAAGTCTGGCCGCAGCGCGCGAAGAGAAGACGCAGGTAGTCGTAAATTTCGGTGGACGTGGCGACCGTGGAGCGTGGGTTGCGCGTGGAATTCTTCTGTCGAATGGCGACGGCTGGAGCGATGCCGGAGATTTCGTCGACGTCGGGCTTTTCCATCCGTTCGAGGAACTGGCGGGCGTAAGCGGAAAGAGACTCGACGTAGCGGCGCTGACCTTCCGCATAGATGGTGTCAAAAGCGAGGGAGGACTTGCCTGAACCGCTGACACCGGTGACGACGGTGATCGCGTTGTGCGGGATTTCGACGGAGATGTTGCGCAGATTGTGGACGCGGGCGCCCCGGACGCGAATAGCTTCTTGTTCGCCGAGCGCGGGTGTGAGTTCTTTAGTTGCCAAGGAGAAGCCCAGACAGCGCGGTTCGAGAGCGCAGCCTAAACTTTAAAGTATACGACTAGCGGAAAACGTGCGCAAATGAAGGTCTGTGTCGCGTCTCTCCGGAATTCTTCGTGGAACCTTTCGGAGACTAGGGCTCCTGCGTGAGGTTGATCCTGCCAACCCCGCCTTCGACTTTGAGGTGGATCGTTACAGGAGACTTGCCGTAGGCGTCGTTTGTGTACTCGTCGCCATCGTGCTTTAGACCGCGTGCATCGATGGAGCCGATTCCGCCGGACGCGTTGACAATCACGCCGATATTTTTGGGCAGGCGAATGTTGGCTTCGCCGACGCCGCCTTCGATGTCGGCGGTGAGATTCGACTTGCGGTCGCCGCTGAGATCGACATCCACCTGGCCGGCGCCGATGTCCAGAGTAAGGCGAGTGACGTCGATGTCTCGCAGGCGCAAGTTGCCGTGCCCGGCCCCCATGTCGATCTTGATTTCGAGAGGAATGTCATTGGCGAAGTGAAGAGTCCAATTGTTGTCGGAAGTCGTACGAATATGACTACCCGAGTCGTCCTGGGAAACGCGCAGGTCTCCCTGTGTTCCGGAGACAGAGTAGTCTACCCGGGGCGCGCCAGAAGTAGAGCGATAGTCAAAATCACCCTCAAAAAGATGGCTGGAGCCTCCGTTCAAGTTTAGGTCGCCGGCACCCATCTCCAAATTGACGCGCACAGACTTGGCGTTCCCTCGATCGACGGTCCGCGATTGATGCTGCATCGCGTAGACGGAAGTGCCGCGCCAGTGGTTAGTGTTTCGGCCGTGCCAGAAGAGAAGAACCAGAATAATCACGAAGGCAATCGCGCCGAAGCTCGCACCCATCGAGGAACCGCGTGCCGCTTCCGGATTCTGGCGGCGCCGCCAATGGTCCCAAATCGTCCCGAGGCCGATAAAGATGAGGATTAGAGGCCAGTAAGTCCAAAGAATGGGCCAGGGATCGAAGGACGGATGCCAGTTGCCGTAAAGAAAGATCGCGCCGAGGGCGATGAGTAGGACCGGAAAGACTAGCGAACTGCGCCGGGGAGTGCCGTCTTGAGCCATCACACACCTCTTCACTTTCTAATACGCACAAACACGCAAGAAAGTTCAGGTATAGGCGAATAAGCGTTCTTTCAACAGAATACTGGCCCTTTTGAAGCTGGTCAACGTCCCTGCAGGCACGGGCGCATTCTCCCGTTTGTGCTACAGTGCGGCGAAGGGTACGCAGTGCGCGCTGGAAGTAAGGAGTGCACGCGAGGGGCGATATCGAGGTTTAGCGATGACGATTTTTGAACGAGTCATCTGGATTGTGCTGGATAGCGTGGGCATTGGCGAGTTGCCCGACGCAGCAGATTATGGCGACGTGGGAAGGAATACTCTTGGGCACATCGCGGAATCGCGGCCTCTGGCTCTGCCGAATTTGGTTCGACTCGGGCTTGCAAATATAGCGCCGCTTGCGCACCTGAACCCTGCAGCGTCGCCGATCGGCGCCTATGGCAAGGGCGCAACACGCTCGCCCGGAAAAGATACGACTACGGGCCACTGGGAGATGGCAGGAGTTTGGCTCGATCAGGCGTTCCCGGTCTATCCGCACGGATTCCCCCGCGAACTAATTGCGGAATTTGAAAAGCAGATTGGCCGAGGAACGCTCGGCAACAAGCCCGCATCAGGGACGGAGATCATCAAGGATCTTGGTGAAGAGCACCTCCGCACGGGCAAGCCAATTGTTTACACTTCGGGCGACAGCGTCTTTCAGATTGCCGCGCATGAGGAGGTAATCCCCATCGCGGAGCTCTATCGCATGTGTGAGATTGCACGCAAGCTGCTCGATGGCCCGACCCGCGTTGGCCGCGTGATTGCGCGGCCATTCGCCGGTTCACCAGGACACTTCGCACGCACAACGCGGCGGCATGATTACGCCGTTGATCCGCCCAAGCCGATGTTGCTCGACGTGCTCGCGGATCGCGGCGTGCCGGTTTTTGGAATCGGCAAGATCCATGACATCTACAATGGTCGCGGAGTGGAGGAGTACGTCACCACAACGGGCAATGCCGACGGAATGGCGAAACTCACGGCCGCATTGAGCGAACGAAAAGCCGGATTGATTTTCTGCAATCTCGTGGACTTCGATATGCTCTTCGGACATCGCAAAGACGTCGAAGGCTTCGCTCAATCGCTCGAGGAGTTTGACAGACTGCTCGAACCATTTCTGGAGCTTCTCCACGCTTCCGACCTTCTGATAATCACTGCGGATCACGGATGCGACCCCGATCCGCGCTGGCCGACGACCGACCACTCGCGCGAGTACGTGCCGATCCTGGCGTATTCCCCCGGAAGTGGCGCGGGCGTGAACCTTGGCGTGCGATCGACGCTGGCGGACATGGGCCAGACATTGGCCGAAAACTTCGGCGGAGAAATCCCGCGCGGAAAAAGCTTTGTACAGCAGATCAGCGCAAGTCCGAGTTTTCGGCGACCCGGCTAACATTCGGGAAGCTGGGAGACAGCTGCGACCTCATCCCACTCGCCCCGAACGCCGCCAGTTCCTTGCGCGCTACCCATTTACGATATTCCATCACTGTGACCGCCAACCCAGAATGTACTTGAATGAGCCAAGTCTAGACGTTAACGTTAACGCCGCTTCGTTTCGTATCCGGCTGTCTAAATTTAAGGAAGCTGCCGTGACAAATCTAAAGCCACTCGGTTGGTTTGCGGGCTTCGTAATGTTGGTATTGTGGCTTCAGCTCGTCCTGAGCGGCGAGGGAGCAGGGGGGCAGGACCCGAGTGGCACGCCACCAGCCGTCCATCTGACCGCGGAGCAGGATCACCAGCGGCAAATGGAGTCGTTGCACATCACTGCCCTGCGTCGGGGAGCAGACGGCGACCCGAAGTCGCCTAACGCCGCGAATTACGACGAGGCGAAAGCGAATCCGTATCCCAAACTGCCTGATGCCTTGAGGTTGAAGAACGGAAAAGAGGTGAAGACAGCAAGAGTGTGGTGGGAGAAGCGGCGGCCAGAGATTGTCGAGGTGTTTGACCGCGAAATTTACGGCCGTGAGCCCAAAGACACGCCAAAGGTGAATTGGGAAGCGACAAGCACCGCCCACGAAATGAATGGGGATGTGCCAGTAATTACGAAGAAGCTCGTGGGCCACGTCGACAATTCGGCATATCCGTCGATCAAAGTCGATATTCAACTAACGTTGACAACGGCGGCAAACGCACTGGGGCCTGTGCCCGTGATGATGGAATTGAGCTTCAGCCCGGAATTTATGGCCGCGATCGCCAAGCGTTTTCCAGAGATGACCGTCGCCGGGCAAAAAGGCCCAACGTGGCAGCAGCAAGTCTTGGCGAAAGGCTGGGGCTATGCGGTGCTGATTCCGACCAGCGTGCAAACCGACAAAGGCGACGGGCTGACGGAGGGAATCATCGGCCTGGTCAACAAAGGGCAGCCACGAAAATTAGACGACTGGGGCGCGCTGCGCGCCTGGGCCTGGGGCGCCAGCCGCGCGATGGACTATTTCGAAACGGACAAGTCCGTGGATGCGCGCCAAATCGGAATCGAGGGCCATTCCCGCTACGGAAAAGCATCGCTCGTTACGATGGCATACGATCCGCGCTTTGCTATCGGTTATATAAGCTCTTCCGGAGCGGGCGGAGCCGCCCTGTATCGTCGTAATTTCGGAGAACAGATCGGCAACGTGGCTGGCACCGGCGAATATCACTGGATGGCCGGAAATTTTCTGAAATATGCGGGGCCGCTTACACCGAATGATTTGCCCGTCGATGCGCATGAGCTGATCGCGCTGTGCGCGCCGCGGCCCGTGTTCATCGGCGCTGGCGCAGTCCAAGGCGATGGCTGGGTGGACCCGCGGGGAATGTTCATGGCCGCGGTCGACGCGGGGCCAGTGTATCGGCTGCTCGGGAAAAAAGATTTCGGAACGGCCGAATTTCCTCCGATTGAGACTCCGCTAATCGACGGGGACCTGGCTTACCGCCAGCACACCGGCGGGCACACTCCCGCGCCGAACTGGCCCACATTCCTGACATTTGCCAACCGCTACATCAAAGGACCAGGAGTCTCGACAAGCGGAGCTCAGAATCCCGCACCGCCGCTGTGCTGCATTCGCCGCGCGATAGAATACGAAACACGGCGATACTGAGAAGGCCATCGGCCATGAATACGATTAATTCCTCTTCTCAAATAGTGCGAACCGGTTGCTGCATCGTGGGTGGAGGACCGGCTGGTATGGTGCTGGGTTTTCTTCTCGCTCGTGCGGGCGTCGAAGTGCTCGTGCTCGAAAAGCACTCGGATTTTCTTCGCGATTTTCGCGGGGATACTATTCATCCCTCGACGCTCGAACTGATGTATGAACTTGGATTTCTTGACGACTTCTTGAGGCGCCCGCATCAGGAACTGCCTGAAATTGGAGCCATGATCGACGATTTTGAGGTGGGTATAGCTGACTTTTCCCACCTCCCGACACATTGCAAGTTCGTTGCGCTAATGCCCCAATGGGATTTCCTGAATTTCGTCGCCGAAAAGGGGAAGGGCTATCCCCAATTCCATTTACGGATGGAGGCGGAAGCTACTGAGTTAATTGTTGAAAACGACCGCGTCGTGGGCGTGCGCGCCAAGACTCCCGAAGGCATCATCGAAGTGCGCGCGGACCTGACCGTCGGCGCGGATGGCCGGCATTCCATCGTTCGCGAAAAAGCCGGACTCGAGGTGATCGACCTGGGTGCCCCCATTGATGTGCTTTGGATGCGGCTTCCGCGGCTGCCTAGTGATCCGGCCCAGACTCTCGGCAGATTTCGCTCAGGAAAGATTCTGGTGACGCTGGATCGTGGTGATTACTGGCAGTGCGCGTACGTAATACCCAAGGGCGGTTTCGAAAGGATCCAGAAAAAAGGCCTGCCGGCATTCCGCGAAGATATCGAAACGGTTGCGCCTTTTCTGCGCGGACGCACGGCCGAATGGAAAGCTTGGAACGAGATCAAGCTGTTGTCGGTCGCCGTTGATCGCTTGCGAGTCTGGTCGCGGCCCGGACTGCTGTGTATCGGAGACTCCGCGCATGCCATGTCTCCGATCGGAGGGGTGGGAATTAATCTTGCGATTCAAGACGCCGTCGCAGCAGCGAACATTTTGTCGCAACCGCTATCGGACAAAACGCGCGTTGACGAACGGCTGCGCGAAGTCCAAAATCGCCGCGATTTTCCGACTCGAATGACGCAGGGATTTCAGGTGTTCGCCCACAAGCGTTTTATTGGGCCTGCACTAAGCAGCAAAACCCGCATTCAGCGGCTTCCATTGCCTCTTAGACTTCTGCAACGATTTTCGATCCTGCGTCGAATTCCGGCTCGTATGCTGGGATTGGGGTTTCGCCCCGAGCACGTCCGCAGTCGAGATAGCCGGCATTCAAACATTCATTGAATTATTTTTAACTGCCAGAATATGGGCTGGGTTTAGTTCCCTGCCGCCGCAGAGGAAGGACCGCCCGGCGCGTAGTAGCCGTTGCGTGTGCGGGCCACCAGCTTGCCGCTGCCATGAGGGGGAATCACCTGCACGCTGACCGCGCGGAAGGTGCCGTCTTTATTTGTGTTCGAAGGATAGTAGGCCAGCGTGTACTGGTTGCGAATGTCGTGCGCAACCTGCTGGCAGATGCTGTGTACGTCGTCGACGCTTTCCGGGAAAAACGCCAGGCCGCCCGAAGCTTCGGCGATGTGCCTCAGCGCTCTCATGGCGTTGTTCTTCTCTTTCCGTTTTTCATCGCCAAGCAGGCCGATGGTGTAAATCACGGTATTGGTCTTCTGGATTTCGCGAAGAGTTTTTTCGAGGGAATTATGGCTGGAATTGTCCTCGCCGTCCGTCACGACAAGCAGGACTCTTTTGTCCTTGTTGGCTTTCTTTAAGTGGTCAAGCGACCCGATGATGGCATCGAAGAGCGCCGTGCTGCCGCGGGAATCGATGCGCTCCAGCGCTTCCTTCAGTTGCGGAATGCTGCTCGTGAAATCCTTGTCGAGGTCGAGATAAAAATCGTCGTTGAAGTTGACGACGAAAGCTTCGTCCTGGGTGTTGCTGGCCTCCACCAGCGTGAGCGCTGCTTCATTCACGCGGGGCCGTTTGTCGCGCATGCTGCCACTATTGTCGATCACCAGGCCCATGCTGACGGGGACATCCTCGCGCTTAAACGTCGAGAGCTTTTGCTCGACCTTGTCTTCGAACACGCGAAAATTTTCGGCCTTCAGGCCATCTGCGAACTTTCCTCGGTCGTCCAGCACCGTGGTATGCAGCACCACCAGGCCGACATCGATCTTGATGGTCGAGCCTTGCTTCCCGGCATTGGGATCTTGTCCTGGCGGCAGCGGCTGCGCATTGGGAATGGGAATCTGCGCAAGGCCAGGCGATAGAAAGAGAGCCATCACGCAGAAAAGCAGAATGAGACGGAAAAAACCGTGACTGCCCCGAGACGCAAACTCAATGACTGGGCGCGTAATACCCGGTCTTTGCGTAAACATTGAGTGGCGGCAGCCCTCTTGGGGCGCGCAGTTTGATCTTGATCTTTCGCCACCGTGCATCGTGGGCTTTGTTGCTTGGCCGATATCCCAGAACATATTGATTTCGCAGCTCCATGCTGATTTTTGAGGCGATGTCCGGAAGGTCTTCCAACTTCTCGACGGAAAATACCCGGCCCCCCGTCATCTCCGTGATTTCAGAAAGTAACGACGGACCGTTCAACTCCTCCGGAGTCCGATTGCGATATCCAAGCGCGTCGTAGATGCCGATTGCATAGAGCTGGGTGTCCGCTTCCCGCACCAAACGCTTGATATCGCCCTCGTTGTAACGACTATGATTATCTCCCCCATCGGATAGGATGAGCAAGGCACGTTTGCCGTTGCGTGCACCCCTCATCTGGCTTAGCCCTAGATAAATTGCGTCGAGCAGCGCGGTACGCCCCTTTGCCGAAGTCAGCATAAGGCTGCTCTGCAGTTCTTCGACGCTGTTGGTGAACGAACTGATCAGCTCCGCGCGTTCGTTGAAGCTCACCAGAAAGAATTCATCCTGCGGGTTGGCTGTCTTGAAGAATTGCACCGCTGCTTCGCGGGCTTTACCCACTTTGTTGGACATGCTGCCGCTGAAATCGAAAACCACGCCGATGGAGATGGGCACATCCTCGGCGGAGAAGGTCACCACTTCCTGTTCGGCGTTATCCTCAAAAACGCGAAAGTTTTCCATATCCAGGCCCGTGACCAGGCGATTGTAAGGATCGGTGACCGTCACGTTCACCAGCGCCAGGTCCACGTCCATTTTCAGCGCCTGTCCAGGTCGGAGCACCTGGCCTGGCGTGTTCTTTCTTACGTCGTCTTTTTGCTTTTTCGGATCCTGTTTGTTTTCCTCGGCGGGAGACTGTGATTGCGGTGCCGCAAAAATTGTGGTGCGAAAAGCGACCAGGCAGGCAAATAACAGGACTACAACGGAAAAACTTAAAACGCGAAACCCATGTCTATCGCGTTTCACGGCACCCCCATCGTCCCGGTACCCCGGAACGGCCGCGCGGCTCGGACTATTTGTGATTCTACCATTCGCCCAAGCGAAGACAAGGCAATTCCCGTACTACACCTCCGCTGGTACCCTCGATCATTCGACAGATTCCACACTGTAAGTTCAACTGTAAGTTCCTACAGGTACCCATGCACGATGAACAGAGCGTGCCGTCGGCCGGTCCTGACTATAGGACAATGACCGCGGGGAGTGCCTAAATATTCCCGAATGTGGGAGACTCAGTGGCATGAGTTCGAACAAACCCCACGTCGTCATTGTCATCCCAGCACGCTTCGGCTCAACACGTCTTCCCGGCAAGCCGCTCGTTTTGCTGGCTGGCAAACCGATGATCCAGCATGTCTACGAACGGGCCAGGATGGCGGGCCAAGCCGACCGCGTGATTGTCGCTACGGACGATGAACGCATCGTAAAAGCCGTGGAAACTTTTGGAGGCGCGGCCCGTATGACACGGCCGGACCACCGCACCGGAACGGAGCGCGTGGCGGAAGTCGCGGCTCATGAAGCTGGCGATGTGTTTGTGAATGTGCAGGGCGACGAGCCCTTGTTGGACCCCGTGGCGGTCGATACGGCCGTGACGGCCTTGCTGGAAGAGCCCGTCGCGGCTATCGCCACGGTAGCTACTCCCATCAAGACGCCCGCGGATATCATGGACCCGAACGTCGTCAAGACGGTCCTCGATTTCGATAGCAATGGAATTTATTTTTCTCGGGCGCCGATCCCCTGGGTCCGCGATACAGGCAGCAAAATACAGGTGCGGCACCTCAAGCACCTGGGCTTGTACGTCTTCCAGCGCGCCGCCCTTCTCGAGTACCCCACCTTGCCACAAGGAGAACTCGAACGCATCGAACAGCTCGAACAACTCCGCTGGCTCGAGAACGGTTGGAAGATCCGGGTGGCCGAAGTCGAACACGACGCGGTGAGCGTGGACGTCCCGGAAGACGTCGCTCGCGTGGAAAAACTCCTCCAAAAATAACGCCGCCCGGCTGGCTGATAAGCCAGGCGGCGTTTTGTTTGAAGTGGATTCGGCTTTCCGCCACTTACTGTTGTGGCGACACGGCGCCCGCCGTCACTCGAGTGTTATCGGAGCTGACGAGGAAGATGGTATTCCCACTTGCGACGTATGCTTTGTAATTGAATGTAGTCGATGGCGCGCTGGACGATGAAATGGTCACTTGATAATTATTGCTGGCCGTCCCGTCACCGCTGGGGTTGAAAGTTCCCGCCACCACGCTGTTCAGGAACTGCGGCACCTTGTTGCTCGTGGACCCAGGCTCAACGAAGTCTACAGCTCCACTGATGTTGTTCGAGCTTGCATTTGCTTGCGCATATTGGCCCACAAAGTCTTCCTCAAAGCCAACATTACCGCCCGAAGGGAGGACCTGGCCGCTCCAATTGAATGCGTAGTTTCCGGCAAGCGACGAGTTTGAGATCGTGCCGGACTGTCCAAGCATCGTGCCACTGCTGATCAGCCCGACACTTTGATCCTGCAAAACAGCCTGCGTAGGCGACATCAGATAGAAAACCAGGCTGAAGGTGCCCAGGCTGCTCTGCTTAAACGTGAAGGTGCCCCGGCCTCTGTTCACCGCAATCGCGCTGGTGTCGATGGCGTACGTAGACTGAGTGACGCCGCTACTATTTGCGATCGAATGCAAGTTGCCGTCATTGTTGTCGTCGAGGAAGATGTTGCTTAGATTGCCGCTTCCGTCCGTCGTGAACCGGGCAGCCCGCGCGATGGGGCCGAAGTTCCCCGTCACCGCCGCGCCTCCAATGAGGTAAACGAAACTTCCCGCACTAAAATTTGAAGTCTGCGTTGGAATCGCGCCGCTCTGCTGAAACGCGTCTCCGCTCGTTACGTTGGCGCCGTCCTCCTCAAGGAGGAGCAGGTGCGTGCTGTCGACGATGTAAAAGACGAAAGTAAAGCCATCGAAAGTAATCACGCCTCGGCCAAAACTCGCGAGGTCGTTCAGATTCGCAGAATCCTGTCCGTACGTGCCTCCGCTGGGAATCGCCGCAGGCGGTGTCACATCTGCCAGCGCTCCATCATTGATGTCGATGACCCCGCTCGTCACCGTACCTCCGCCGTCTGTCGTCATCTGGCCCATAATGGCGAGAGGTGCGCCAACTGTCCCCTCCACTCCCGCTGTGCTAAACACATAATTGTTGTGGATTCCGCTCACAGAAAAGCTCCCCGGCGATTGCAAGTGGAAGGAGCCGCTCGATGTGGCGTTCAAGTCGGTCTGTACCATCAGACCCGCGTTGGCGGAAGTAAGCGTGATGCTGAAGCCGATGCCGGCTGTCGCGTTTTGCGTAAGCGTCAGCGTTCCTCTGCCGTTCGATTGAATGCTGTAGCTTCCCCCCGTAAATGCGACCCGGCCTGCACTGCCCAAGTCTTCCACCGCCGCCGTGATATTTCCGTTGCCGTCAGCAGTGAAGCTGCCTACTCGTGCCAGGAACGCTCCGCTAAGGTCCTGACCAACCATCGAGAAGGCGTACTGACCTTTCAAACTGCTGTTACTGAATCCGCCCATAGGTGGTGGCGGCGTGACGGAGCCGCCGCCGCTGCATCCCGTCGCCGCCACGACAGCGGCAATCCCCGCTGCCGCCAGGACAATGAGCCGCCTCACAGAACACCTCCCGCAGGCGCTTGCGTCTTCAAGCTCGCCGCCTTTGTCGCCCCACGCCAAAGCGGAAAGCCGCGTACGGATCGTATCGCCAGAGATTGCCCGCCTTTTTGAATGATGCGCGCCACGAACATGTTGCCGTCACCGGAGGCCAGCTGTTCCCCCACGATGCGAATCGCGTCGCCGCTGGAAAGTGTCAATTTATTTATCTCAAGAAACTTGTCGCTGCCCACGTGGACGCTCACCGATCCGCTCGAAGTTTGCAGTATCACGCGCGCGCCCAGTGGCGGGACCGTGGAGGACGCAATGTATTGAGTGACTGTGCCTTCCAGCACGGTCTCGCGGGCCCTGTCATACGCACGTATATCGGTGGTCCCTGATTGCACTTTTTGCTGCGTCTGCTGAGCGCTCGCAATGGATAAGGATAGAATTGCGCCTGCAAATACTGCACTGCCCAACCACAATCGTATGTTCGGCTTCATTATCTTTCCCCAGGTTCGAGAGACCTTCGAGGAATCCCCCGGAATAGCATCATTCGGATTTGGCCCGTGAGCCCGCGTTGATGCTCCATTGCTTGGATGAGAACAACACTCGAAACGGTTTCCGCTGCCAAACAGATTTGTTCAAACGAGTAACTCTCTCGCAGGCACATTTAAGCGGACGCACTAAACCCGCGTGAATTTAACCCGCTTCCCCCGGAGAAGTTTCGGTATATGCCCATTCTTTTCTCCGGCCTGCGCTTCGCCCGCATCTCCAGTTTCTCAATCCGAATTTCCAGTTTTCTCAAATCAATACTACGATTTGACAGTCGCACCCATTCCGATGATAATTATGCGTACGTCACTCCTGTGGAGGGCTGATAAGCCCGGCGAACTGGGAACTCCGGACGCGGGCTGCATGGATGGCGCCAAAATATATTTTTGTTACCGGCGGTGTTGTTTCCTCGCTTGGAAAGGGAGTTGCAGCTTCCTCCATCGGTTGTCTCCTCGAAAGTCGCGGTTTTAAAGTCACCCTTCAGAAATGTGATCCTTATCTGAACGTCGATCCCGGCACGATGAGCCCGTTTCAGCACGGCGAAGTCTTCGTCACCGAGGATGGCGCGGAAACCGACCTCGACCTCGGCCATTACGAGCGCTTTACTCACGCCAAACTCTCCCGCGACAACAACTGGACCACCGGCCGCATCTACGAAACCATTTTGACCAAGGAACGCCGCGGCGATTACCTCGGCAAGACCGTGCAGGTCATCCCGCACGTCACCGACGAGATCAAAGCCACCATCAGGAAAGTCTCCGACGACGTGGACGTGGTCATCGTCGAGATCGGCGGAACGGTTGGCGACATTGAATCGCTTCCCTTCCTCGAAGCCATCCGGCAAATGCGCCTCGAACTAGGCGCGGAAAACACTCTCTTCGTCCACGTCACTCTTGTCCCCTTCATCGCCGCTGCCGGCGAACTAAAGACCAAGCCGACGCAGCACAGCGTTAAGGAAATGCTCGGCATCGGGATCCAGCCAGACATTTTGCTTTGCCGCAGCGACCGGCACATCCCCAGCGAGCTCAAGAAAAAAATCGCGCTCTTCTGCAACGTGGCGGAAGCCTGCGTCATATCCATGGAAGATGTGGACACCATTTACGCCGTGCCCGTCGAGCTCAGCCGCGAGGGACTCGACGCGCAAATCCTCCGCCATTTGAAGCTCCAGGATCGGCCTTCGGACATGCGCCCCTGGCTCGATCTCGTCTACCGGCTCCACAATCCCGCCGGTGAAGTCCGCATCGCCGTGGTAGGCAAATACGTTCAGCTTGAAGACGCCTATAAGAGCCTGCGCGAAGCTCTGCTTCACGGCGGCTTGGCCCACAATCACAAAACCGTTCTTGAATGGATTGAGGCCGAAGAAATCACCTCGCCCGAAGCCGCCGCATCCAGGCTGTGGGGCTACGATGGCATCCTCGTGCCCGGTGGATTTGGGAAACGCGGAATCCAGGGAATGATCAATACCATTCAATTCGCCCGCGAGAGCAAGACTCCCTATTTCGGCATCTGCCTCGGCATGCAGTGTGCCACTGTCGAATACGCCCGCGATGTGGCCGGATTGAAGCAGGCTGACACCACCGAATGCGACCCTCAGGCGCCGCATCGCGTGATTTATAAGCTGCGAGAATTACTCGGTGTAGACGAAATGGGCGGCACCATGCGCCTGGGTGCCTGGCCCTGCAAACTTGAACCCGGTTCTTTTGCCGCCAAAGCCTACGGCAAAACCGAAATCAGCGAGCGCCATCGCCACCGCTACGAATTCAATCGCGACTACGAAAAAACTCTGACTGACGCCGGACTTCGCATTACCGGCCGCACTCCCGACGAAAATTATGTCGAGATCATCGAAGCCCCCGAGCATCCCTGGTTCCTCGGCTGCCAGTTTCACCCGGAGTTCAAGTCCAAACCGCTTGAGCCTCATCCGCTTTTTGCCGCCTTCATCGGCGCCGCGCTCGAGCACAAGAAAATCCTGGCTCGCCCAGCCGGCGAATCGCAGCGCGCCCAAACCGTCGGCGTCGCCCCCCACGCTAACGCCTTGCCCTCGTAGGGGCACGATTCATCGTGCCCCCAGTGCTATTTACTCTGAGCTCCGGAGGGTTTGCCCTGAGCTCCGAAGCGCGGCGCCCGCCGTGCCTCTATTCTGCGTGCGAAGCATCGATCAGGGTCATGGCTCAGTTTCCCATAGCGGTGTATCCATAGAGGTGCTCCCTGTAGGTCATGATGCGATCGATCAAAATCTACTCCAGGGACGCCTCTCTATAATGCGTTAATTAGACATGCCAATTACTTCCGGTTTGCCCGTCACTCGCTCGAAATCGCTAGAGGAACCTTGCTTCGAGAGGGCTCGACTGGTCTGGCGGCTTTGACCCAACCAACCAATCTGAGGGGAATCATGAGGAAGATCGAGACGAGGCGAGATGCCAAGATTCTCCGTTAGTGAGTATTCCGCCCTTCGGGCGGGGATTTTCAAGGCATGGGGTCTTTCGATCCGATGGAGTTTGGGCGACGCAAGAACGAATCCTCACGCTCCCCGTTCATCGTCTCGATGAGCCCACCGGGCTATCTCTCGGCATGGTTGCGTCCCCGCAGTGCCCGCTTCCGTCTCGCCCGGCAAAATCATTGTAACTCCGCAACGAGCTGCCGTTTCTCAACATCCGGTTTGCCCGTGACTCCGCCGGAACCCAGACCGGCCAGACCCGAATCGCGAGTTGCGATCGCCTGGTTTCGACAACTATCTATCCGTCAGGCCCTTGGCGCCCATTGATCCGATATCCGTCAGAGGCAAGTCTTAGCGTGATTTTTCGGTCAAAAGTTGAGTAATCCGCTGGGGTTTAATCGTATACAGGATATATGTTGGCTCTTCCCATGACATTGAATACGACGGCCGAAACCGAAACGGCAAACATTGCACGAGGCTTACGTGAGAGGGATATGCAGCTTCTTGCAGACCTGGTGGAGCGCTATCAGCATCGATTGGTGCGCTACCTGCTATACCTCACCGGGAGGCGAGAGTTTGCTGAGGACCTTGCGCAGGAGACCTGGATTCGCGTGCTGCAACGGGGCAGCCAGTACAACGGGCGGCAGCGGTTTGATCCATGGCTATTCGCGATCGCCCGCAATTTGGCAATAGATTACCTGCGGAAAAAACGAAAAGCGGTGGCAACAGCATCCTTGCCAAATGATCCCGATGCAATGCTGCTGGTACCCTCTTCCGATCCTTCCCCATTCGAAGCCGCGGCCCGAAGCGAAGACGCAATGCGTCTGGCCGGCCGGCTGCAGATTCTGTCACCGCTGTATCGCGAGGCTTTGCTCCTGAGGTTTCAAGAAGACCTGTCTCTTGCGGAGATGGCTCAGGTCTTGGGCGCCCCTACTACAACGGTGACGTCCAGAATCTATCGCGGTCTTGCAGCACTGAGATCCGCATTGGAGGAGGGTGATTCGCATGGAGGGTGAAAAGAGATTTCGCGAGCTTATCGACAGGTCTTTCGTAGAAGAGGTTTCAGAGCGCGAAAGACAGCTCATCCATGACCACATCCGCGATTGTGATGGCTGCAAGCGCTACCTCGAGCTAACTGCGCGTACGATTCGGGGATTGCGGGAATTCACCTTTACGAGTGAGACAGATTCGAATGCCCAGGTCCGTGAGATTCTTGCGCATCATACCGAGACAATGCGCCAGCACAACGTGCAATTCAAGGTCTGGGCTGCATTTGCTGTAGCGCTCTTGATGTCATTTGTTGGAACGGCACTCGTGTACCAGGTGGCCAAGCTCCTGGCGGTCCCAATACATTTCAACACTGCTCAAGTCCAGGCAGGCGTGCTCGTCTTTTGGCTGCTGCCATCTTTGTGCGCGGCCTTACGTCTGCTCGCGGCGCCTGGCGAGAATAGAGGTATCGCATGACACAGCAATCGGCGGTGCTCTTGATAGCGTTCTTGGCCGGGCTTGTAGTTGCGGCTGTCTTGTTGGGAACCGCAAGACGGAATGTTCTACCCCGGTTTGCAATGGTCATCGCAGCACTGGCGATCCCGATTTGGGTAGCCTATTTTGCTTCCAGCCAGGGCCGTTCCTTACTTGCTTCCGAAGGATTTCTCAGTGCCATGCCAGACGCGCTTTGGTTCGGCTTAACGTTTGGCGTCTTCACCGCGGCTTTTTTCCTCGCCCTCGGATATATCTACGGGGATGCAAAAAGGCGTCAAATGCCTGCTTGGGCCTGGGTGATTGCCGCTTTCCTCATACCCAATTTGATTGGATTCATCCTTTATTTTCTGTTCCGCGGGCCTCTCCTTGCGCCTTGCAGTTCCTGTGGCAAGGCTATTCG